>Ga0207695_10000326_pt1 | contig 113674 bp, 108 predicted proteins | sample KBSC54metaG_FD_184354 | JGI IMG/M metagenome (GOLD analysis project Ga0207695, IMG submission 184354) | Corn rhizosphere microbial communities from Kellogg Biological Station, Michigan, USA - KBS C5-4 metaG (SPAdes) (version 2) | ecosystem: Host-associated > Plants > Roots > Rhizosphere >... | reverse complement strand
GCAGCTCCGGGATTTCCGCCGAAGTCCCGGAGCCGCTCGACGCTGCAAAAGGCATCCCATCACCGGCGCCGAAAAAGAAGAAGCCCCCTTCCAAATTCCCTTGACAAAAAAGCTTAGGATCTCCTTGGAGTTTTGTTTTTTTGACATTTTTTGACGCGCCTCCTGCCTTCGCGGGGCTACGGCGAAGGCGCGTCAAAAAATGTCGTGGGGGAAATGCGCGGAAGAATTGGGCACGGCTCGGCCTGGTGGGAATTGCAATGCGATTAGATAGACACGACTATACTATTTGACCATGGATGCACTCTGGTGCTTAGTGGGGTTAGTGGTTGGCGTGGGTGTCGTCTATCTGCTTCTTAGGCCCCGCTTGGCCGAGGTCGCCACTTCGCGAACCAAGGCGGAAGAAGCCGACAAGGCGCGCCAATGGCTGGAGGTTGAACTCGCCGGTGTTCGTGCGGGGGTCGCCGAGCGGGAGCAGGCGTTGGAGCGCGAGCGGCAGCAGTTCGACCAACTGAAGGCGGATTTTCGGGCGCAGTTTGCGGAGCTTTCGGCGGCGGCGCTGAAGGATAACAACGAGGCGTTTTTGAATTCGGCGAAGCGGGTGTTGGCTTTGCAGCACCAGGAGGCGGATACCGATCTTGCGAAGCGGCAGGAGGAGATTCGGCAGTTGGTGAAGCCTTTGCAGGACGGCATCAAGGCGGTTGAGGATGCGGCGAAGGAGATGGAGAGCAAGCGCGAGAAGGCGTTCGGCACCATCGAGGCGCAGATCAAGGAGTCGGTGCAGCAGGCGGCGGAGATTGCCCGGCAGACGAGCGGGTTGAAGGATGCACTGAAGAAGCCGAACGTGCGTGGGCGGTGGGGCGAGGTGCAGTTGCGAAACTGCATCGAGCTCGCGGGGATGGAAGACCACTGTGACGTCGAGTTTCAGGTCTCGTCGGTGTCTCTGGAAGAGGATCGGATTCGGCCCGACATGATCGTCCGGATGCCGGGCGGGCGGCGGATCACGGTGGATGCGAAGACGCCGATGGATCCGTTTCTCCAGTACATCGAGGCGTCTACCGACGAGGAGCGAAATGCGGCTTTGATTCGGCACGCACGGACGGTGCGGACCCACATCGCGAACCTGGTTCGGAGCGACTACATGCAAAAGGTCGCCGAGGGGCCGGACTTCGTGGTCATGTTTCTTCCGAACGAATCGTTCCTCGCGATGGCCCTTGAGAAGGATCCTGGCTTGATGGAGGAGGCGCTCGCGAAGAAGGTGCTCGTGACCACCCCAGGGACTCTTATCGGGCTGCTCAAAGTGATTCGGTACGGCTGGAACGAGCAGCGGATCGCGGTTAACGCTCAGCAGATCGCGGACGAGGGGGCCAAACTAAACACCGAAATCACCCGGTTCTTGGAGGACTTCGCTTCCTTGGGATTGGCCCTGAAATCGGCTTCGGACGCGTATGATCGGACGACTCGCCGGGTCGATCGGCAGTTGACGAATACCTCGGCGCGTCTTGCGGCGTTAGGGGCGAAGAGCCGGAAGTCTTTGACGGGAAAGGCGACTCGGCAGTTGATGCCGGGGGGCGAGGAAGAGAACGGCGTTGTAGAGTTGATGGGGGATGCGGAGTCCTGAGCCTTCTCCGTCTTCAAAACGCCCTCGCATCGAGCGGCACGGGCATCCGATCGACACCTACATGGTTTGGTCGATTTACCAGTCGTCAGTCAGTGCGATTGCGACGGACTACTTGAACTTCGGCATTGTCCATTCCGGCCGCTGACTGATGAAAGGTACGCCGCCCGAACTTCGCGCAATGGCGGCGGTAACGTTTGAGGTCATCGACGCGATGTAGCGGTAGCCGGTGCCGTCGGGGTTGATCGTGGTGTTGACAAGGCGCACGTAGTTCCCGATCTCGGGGGCGATCCAGAATTCGGAGGTGTCGGTGATGCCGTCGGAATGGTCGACTTCTTCGTCGATGAGCCAACAGTTGAACTTTCCGGCCGCGGTCACAACGGATGAGGCTCCGACTACTTTGTAGGTTTCGGTGAAGGTTTGGCCGTTGGCCAAGGTTAAGACCCCGGACGACTGCGCGCCCTTTACGAATGCCGGCGGGGGTACGAACGTGTTCGAGACGACGTCGACGAAATCGCCGTTAACAGTTTCGGCGACGAGCTTGCCGTTGCTGCTGATCTGCTGCGCACTGGAGAGAACGGCCGGGCCCTGCTGGAGATTCAGGTTGAAGGTGCGCGTGAACTTCGTGGTGGGATTGCCTTTATACGTGTCGCTCGAAAGATCCTCGCTCAGCGTGCCTTGGTACTGGCCGAAGAAGCCGAAGTCGATATCGACGGAGTATTCCCACGAATCGCCCACCTTGTTGGCGCGGCCATTCGCCGGTGGCGTGGGCGACGAACCGCCGCCGCCACCGCAACCCGCCAACAATCCCACCGCCAGGGGCAAGGCAATCCAAATCCTCATGAGCAAGTTCAGGATATCACCCGCGGCACCCTAGGATTTCGGCTTTAGGCGAAGGACCGTCACGGAGTGTGCGGGGAACTCGTGGGAGAAAGAGTTTGCCGCGTCGTTGATCGTGATCCGTTTTGGCGCGACCTTCACAGGCTCCTTCACCGTGTTCACATCCTGAGGGTCGCCGGCAAGGATCCAACCGGTCGCGGTTGAGGAAAGCTCGGAGACACCGGTCAGGTTTATCGCGATTTGACGGGGGCGATCCGAGACGTTCACGACTTTCAGAATGATCTCGCCGTTTCGGTCGCGGCTGGCGATCGCGTAGACGGGGTCAGGCTGGGGCCGCGCCACCTCGCGGGCGGTCGAAATCAACGCGTTGTCGAGATAGCAGCGGACTTGGCCGTGATCGACCTCGATCCGGATGTCGTACCACTTGCCGGTCTCGACGGTAGCGTTAGAGGATCGGCCGACTTCCTCGACGCTGCCGTTCTCGTGCCGCTGCAGGCGCGTACGGGTGTTTTGCCAGCCGCCGACGTTCCACTGCCAGTAGGTCTCGCCGTCATGGACGTGGAACAGGATCATGAACCCCTCGGAACCGCCCAGCTTCTTGGCCTTGAGGTGATACGTATAGTTCGTCCAATCGAGGCTGCCGGCGGCGGCGTGGGTGTCTTGGCCGTTGCCGGATTGGCGGTAGGCGCCGTCCTCGATTTTCCAATCGCCCTCGGTCGCTTTCCAATCGCCGAGACCGGTTGCGAAGTCGTGTTTGTAGAGGGTTTTCGTGCCGTCGGTGACTTCGATGTCTTTGTACTCGGAGTCGGTTTGATAGGTGCCAAGGCCGATGCCGCCGTGGAGGGTGAGGTCCGCATTCGGCCCTATTTTCGGCACGTCGACGTCGGTCGGAAGGATCGTGTCGCCGGTGTTCTTGCCGAACATCGACTGGACATAGAACGACGGCGAGCCGAAGCTAGTGCTCGCATCGTAACCGATGAGATTGGTCCCCCACTGGGCGGCTCCCTTGTTGACATTGACAAGCAAAGGAGCGTACGCCTCCATAACCACGTGATCCGCGTTTCTCTCCAGGCCGGTCAGCCACGCGGCATCACCGAGGGCGGCTTGCATGGTCGGGGTCGGGTTGCCTTCGGTCGAGGCCCACTCGCCCACGAAGATCTTGGGGCCTTTGCGATCGTACTTGTCGTAGTGGTGGGCGTCCCGCTCCATGTCGCTGGCACTGCGATAGTAGTGGTCATCGACGATGTCGGGGCGGCGGGACTCGACGGGCATCGTGGCGATGAGCTGGAGCTTGGGGTACTTCGCCTTGATCGCGTCGTAAAACTGGGCGAACCGGCCGTCGTAGCTGCGGCTTCGGTCGAACTGGTCCTCATTTCCGATCTCGACGTAGTTGAGGGGGAAGGGTCGGGGGTGGCCGTTTTTGGCTCTTATCGCGCCCCATTTCGTGTGCACATCGCCCGTCACGTACTCGATCTCGTCGAGGGCGTCTTGGACGAAGGGTTGTAGTTCGTTGCCGGGCGCGGCGTGTTGCTGTTGCAGCGCGTAACCGGCGAAGACGGCGAGGAGGGGCTGCATGTGCAGGTCTTCGCACCACTCCAGGAATTCGAGAAGGCCCATTCCGTCGGTCGACCAGTAGCCCCACGGACATTGGTGGCCGGGCCGGTCTTCGAGGGGGCCGATGGTTTTCTTCCAGTCGAACCGCTCGGCGATCGTGTTGCCTTCGAGGTAGTTGCCACCGGGGAGTCTGAGGAAAGCGGGGTTGAGGTCGCCCATCTTCTGCATGAGGTCGGGGCGGTTTCCGTTCGGGCGATTACGGAAGGTCGGGCCCATGAGGGAGACGTACTGCAACTCGATCCTGGCCCCGAGTTCCGCGAAGATGACGAAGCGGTTTTTGAGCGTGTCGGCGCCGGTTCCGGTTTTCAGGGTGACCGTGTAGTCTCGCCACTCGCTACCGATTCCAGCGGTCATGCCTTTTGCGTATACCGTCTTGCCGTCCTCACTCTCGAGGGCGACGCCGATGGCGTGCGGGGTTTCCGCCGTGGCCCTTGCACGAATGACAACCCTGTACGTGGTGTGAGGCTTCACGGGGATGCCCCAAAAGCCCCTGTTCTCAAGCTTCGGAACGGTGTCGGTGAGCCAGGAAAGACGCCCGAGTCCATCCGACGCACGCATAAATAGTCCGGTAGGCTGCACAACCGCGCCGACAGGTTTCCACGCCTCGAAATCACGGAACCCATGATCCCTTAAGAGTTCGCCGTAGAGGCCACCGTCGTAGGCGTGGTTGATCTCCTCGGTCATCAGGCCGTAAAAGACGGGGCTGATCTTGGCGCCGGGCCGGTCGACGTGGACGGTGATGCGTCCGGTCGTCGATTGGCCCACGGCGAGGAGGGCGGCGATTCCGAGGCTAAGCATGTGCGGTGCTTACCCGATGCTTCACCTCCGGTGCGTCTCTCAGGAAAACAATTCGGAATATTGATAGCCAAATCGGAATATTGGGAGCGAGGCAGGTTGGAAATAGAACGCCTCCAAAACGCCCTCCCGCGGCGTTGCTCGGAGCGAGTAAGGCGCCGGTGTCCCGAACGGAGCCTGCGAGTGGCGCTGAAGTGCTAGGCTAATTTTCGTGTCAGAGACGATTCGCAAGCATAAAGAATTCCTCTTCCCGGCCGTAGCCACCTATTACCAAGAGCCGCTCGCGCTGGTGCGGGGCGAGGGAATGCATGTCTGGGACGAGAAGGGCGACAAGTACCTGGACTGCTTCGGGGGCGTGCTGACCGTGAGCGTTGGGCATGCGAATCCGGCAGTGGTCAAGGCGGTTTCCGAGCAGGTCGGGACCTTGGCGCACACTTCGGGTCTGTACTCGCACCCGAATCAGTCCAATTTGGCGGAGAAGCTTGCCGAGATCACGCCGGGGCGCCTGAAGAAGAGCTTCTTTACGAGCACGGGGACCGAGGCGGATGACACTGCGGTTTTGGCGGCGAAGACGTTCACGAAGCGACAGGAGATCGTGGTGCTTCGGCACAGCTACAGCGGCCGATCCGCGACGGCGCTTTCGGCGGTCGGGCACTCTACCTGGCGACCGGTCGGGGCGCAGGTGCCAGGGATCACGCATGCGCACGCTCCGTATTGCTACCGATGTCCGTTCCACAAAACCCCTTCGACTTGCCGGCTGGAGTGCGCGGAGGACATCGAGGACGTGATCATGACGACCACGACGGGCGAGATCGCGGCCTTCATGGCAGAGCCGATTTTGGGCGTCGGTGGGTTCATCGTGCCGCCCCCGGGCTACTTCGAGCGGGCGGTGGAGATTGCTCGGAAGCACGGCGGTCTGTTCATCGTGGATGAAGTCCAGACGGGTTGGGGCCGCACGGGCATGAAGTGGTTCGGCATTGAGCACTGGGATGTCGAGCCGGACATTTTGACGTCGGCGAAGGGCTTAGGCAACGGTCAGCCGATCGGCATCACGACGGCGACGCCGGAGGTAGCGGACGCGTTTCCGGGCATTTCGTTTGCGACGTTTGGAGGGAATCCGGTCTCGACGGCGGCGGCTTTGGCGGTTATTAAGGAGATTGAGGATCGAGACCTGCGTGCCCACGCGGCGGATCTGGGATCGTATCTTCGGGCTGGGTTAGATGCTTTGAAGGAAAAGCACTCGGTGCTTGGCGACGTGCGCGGGATGGGTCTGATGCAGGGCCTGGAATTGGTAAAGGACAAGGAGAGCAAGGTTCCGGCGCCCGCGGCGGTGGCTCAGGTCTTCGAGGAGACTCGGCGGCGCGGAGTCTTGATTGGGAAGGGCGGTTTGTATGGGAACGTTATTCGGTTGGGGCCGCCGCTGATTGCGCAACGATCGGACATCGACGAGTTGTTGTCGGCTTTGGATGCCGGCCTGAGTTCCGTGGTTCTTTGACCGCTTTGGTATCCTAAATTCGCTTAAGGAGTCGCTATGCCGGAATCCAATGTTGCAATCGAATCTGCGCCGCTGAATGGGCTGGACGAGTGGGAAGAGGATGTTCTTGAACGGTATCCCGACAAGGACCACAAGTTCCGCGACTATGCGGCGGACGTCCGGCCGACGGTACGCGAGTTTTACCGGCTGAACCACACCTACCAGACTCTCGACTTCGTCAAGGCGAAGAAAGAGAAGTACTGCAGCCTTCAGATGGGCGAGCGGAGCGTTTGGGAGGCGATGGAGTTCCTAAACACGCTGATCGACGACAGCGATCCAGACGTTGACTTCACTCAGATTGAGCATTTGATGCAGACGTCGGAGTCGATCCGGAAGGACGGGCATCCGCGCTGGTTCATCCTCACCGGGTTGATGCACGACCTCGGCAAGGTGCTTTGCCTCTATGGCGAGCCGCAGTGGGCGGTGGTGGGGGACACTTTCCCGACGGGGTGCAAGTACTCCGACAAGATCGTTTTTTCCGAGTTCTTTAAGGACAATCCTGATTCCCAGGTTCCTGAGTATCAGACGGAAAACGGCATTTACGAGCCGGGCTGCGGTCTCGACAAGGTCCACCTCTCGTTCGGGCACGACGAGTACCTGTATCACGTCGTCAAGGACTACCTCCCGACGGAAGCGCTCTACATGATCCGCTACCACTCGTTCTATCCTTGGCATCGCGAGGGCCAGTACGAGCATCTGATCAACGATCAGGACCGCGAGAATCTGAAGTGGGTTCAACTCTTCAACGGCTACGACCTTTATTCCAAGGTCGATACTCGGCCGAACGTTGCCGAGCTGCGGCCCTTCTATGAGGAACTGATCGCGGAGTTCTTCCCGCCGAAGATCCGCTGGTAGGTCATTTCCGGTCGTCGGCAAGAAACGGACGAAGGAGGCTATCCCTCGTCCGTTTCTATTTGGGACTGCCAGTCTTGCCGCGTGTGGAAGAAGCGAAGCAGATCCACCCGTTCACCTTTCACCCGGTAGACGCATACGTGCCCTTGGCCGCGTGTACTCTTCAAAATCGTGATGTATCGGTAGTCCGGTCGAGTTGGAACGTGCTTGCCGGTGACGAAGCCGTCGGATAGCTTGCGAGCAGAAATTCCTGGTACCGGTCAGCGTGGGTCGGTGAGTGTCGCTCCGCGTTCCAAAGCCAAATACGGTCTAGGTCCCTGCCCGCCGCAAAGGTGAGGACAACGGTCAGCTTGCGCGGTCTCTCAGCCATGCGTCCCGCTTCATTCGCGACTCGCGTTCATATTGCTCGAACGTCATCACTTGGCCGGCATCCGCCTCCGCCCCCGCACGATCCAATGCGGCAAGCACGTCGGGCGTAAAGTTCCTCTCTATGGTTGAGAGATCGTCTTGAACGTAACCCTGAACGGCTTCTGCGACGACCATATCGAAGCTAACGCCATGTACCGCCGCAAGTCGTTGCGCCTCAGCATAGACCGGATCGGGGATCGTGACCTCAATTCGCATGGTTTCCTTTACAGACGTATGTCTCCATACTAGCGTTTGAATTCTCTTAGGCCCACGTTTTGGGTTCTTTTCAGCGGAGAGGTCTCCTCCGGAAGTTGATTCCAGTTCATGCCGCATCCATTGGATGTACCATCCCAAAAAATTGAGCCTGCGTCGGGCTGTTTCGTGCTAGATTTAAGGTTAAATTCGCCTTCTTGATTTCGAGGTAACGATGCCAACATTCAAGGCCCTCCCGATCGCTTCTTTGGCGCTATTGTCTGCTTGCGCCGCCGCCCAATTCGGTCCTCCGGGGCCTCCGCCGCCGTTTGACGATCACGCGGAAATGATGAAGCAGCTTGGTTTGCGGTCCATCCGGCCAGGGCCTAATCCGAACGAGCAGTCGACCTTCGATGAGGCGACCGCCAATCCGTTCAAGAGCTCCATGCCCGATGTCCTGACGTTCGCCAACGGCGGGAAAGTGACCAATCCTGCCGACTGGGCGAAACGAAGAAAGGAGATCCTCGCGCTGTTCGAAAGCGAGGTCTACGGCAAGGTGCCGAAGAACGCTCCGCGCGTGACATGGGAAGTGACGGGCGTGACCCCGGGCGTGAGTGGAGGCATTCCAACCGTGACCAAGAGCCTCATCGGGCACGTGGACAACCGCGCCTATTCTAAGGTGAAGGTTAATATCCAGGCCAGCTTTACGGTGCCTGCGCATGCCACCACAAACGTGCCGATCATCATGGAGTTCGGCTTTGTTGGAGGATTCGGCTTCGGCCGGCCCTCCACTGCCAAGCCATGGACGCAACAGGCGATCGAGCGTGGGTGGGGGTATGGCGTCATCAATCCCAATTCAATCCAGCCGGACAACAACCATTTGGAGATGGGCGTCATCGGGCTGTGCAACAAAGGGATGCCGCGCAAGCCGGACGATTGGGGAGCGCTGCGCGCCTGGGGGTGGGGGCTTAGCCGGTTGGTGGACTACTTCGCCGCAAGCAAGGACTCTCACGTCGATGCCAGTAAGGTCGCAATCGAGGGCGTTTCACGCTACGGCAAGGCGGCCTTGGTTGCACAAGCGTTTGATCAGCGCATCGCGGCCGGGTTCATCGGCTCTTCCGGGGAAGGCGGAGCCAAGCTGCACCGGCATATCTATGGCGAGGCGGTCGAGAATTTAGCGGGCGGGGAGTTTTATTGGATGGCGGGCAACTTCATCAAGTACGGAGCCTCCGACCCTTCCAAGACCGCCGCCGATTTGCCGGTCGATTCTCATGAGTTGATCGCGCTTTGCGCCCCGCGCCCCTGTTTCATTAGCTACGGACTGGTCGAGAAGGGCGACGCCAAGTGGGTGGATGCCCACGGCTCCTTCATGGCCGGCGTGTTGGCGGGGCCTGTGTACCGGCTGCTAGGAAAGAAGGACTTCGGCACGCCGGGCGACTACCTCACCGACTCCATGCCGGCCGTCAATACCCTGATCGGCGGCGAGCTCGCGTGGCGGCAGCATGACGGTGGCCATGAGGTCACCCCGAACTGGCCCGCCTTCTTCGAGTGGGCTGGCAACTACATCCCGGCTCCTCCTCTTCCAATGGACCGAACGCCACTTCCTACCCCTGCCGACGTGCCTGCCTCCCGCAGCGACAGTAACTCATTGATCGCCCACACTCAGCTCGTGCAGAAAGCAGCCAAGGGCGGGATCGATGTGTACTTCGAGGGCGATTCGATTACCCGCCGCTGGGGAACGAGCGACACGGCTTGGAAGCCGATGCTGGAGAACTGGAACGCCAATTTCTTCGGCTGGAACGCGGGCAACTTCGGTTGGGGCGCGGATAGCACCCAAAACATCCTATGGCGGCTCAAGAACGGCGAATTGGATGGGGTGAATCCGAAGATCATCGTCCTCCTTGCGGGGACGAATAACGTCGGCGCGGGGCAGTCCGCCGACGAGGTCGCGCGTGGAATCGAGGCGATCGTCAAGACTTGCCGGGAGAAGGCACCCGAGGCGACGATCATCCTCACCGCCGTCTTCCCCCGCAACGACAACATGGCGTTTCTACCGACGATCGACGCCGTGAACGCAAAGATCGCGAAGCTGGCGGACGGACGAAAGGTGCGTTACCTGAACGTTAATGGCGGTCTCGCCGATGGGGCCGGCAAGCTCCATGCCGAAATGACCGTGGATAAGCTCCATCCGACGGTCGCGGGATACCAAGTCTGGGCAGACGGCCTCAAACCGATCTTGCGAGAGTTGCTCGGAGCGCCCGCCGCCACGGACCACGCTCCCGCGCCGACTGGCGATCCCAGCCAAGCGCCTGCGCCGGGGCCGGGTCGCCAGCGCGGCGGCTAGACTAGGTCAAATGAGCACGGAAATCCCTCAGCAGACTCCCATGATTCTGATGAGGGACTCGGTAGATGAGGCGAGTTTGCGGACCGCTTTGGAGGACTTTGGACTACCTGCTGATCCTGATACGATCGCCAGCCTTATGCGCCAAGATTGGCGAAAAATGGCGCTGAAGGCCGAAAAACGCTTGGTTAAGCTCTACTCTTCCACGTTAGGCGCCGACGTAAATCCCCGCTGGGCTCATTCTTCTTTGTCCATTTGCGGTGATCTGCGTGTCCGCCATTATCGTCAAACGCGGTCTAGCCGCTACATCGACATGGCCACCGACCGGAAGTTTGGCCCGGATCCGATCGAGAATCTATGCGGCTACATTCTAAACGGTACGGATGGTGAGCGCTATGCTGCCATCGATGCCCTGGGGTATCTCCGAGAAGACACGGCTTTGCCAACGCTGCTTTCGCTGCTTGAGAAGTGTGCCCAAAGCCTGCGAGAGAAGAAGACCAAGCTCATTCTTTCGGGAACGGAACTCTACGCGTATCCCACGGGGGCGTACATCTGCGAAACGCTTGCCCGATTTAATAGCTATGACACGCACGAACATCTGGTCCGGATGTGCAACACACCTGGCGACAGATGGCTTCGATCCGCGGCGATCGACGCAACCGGTCTTGAATGCGACTATCACGACGAGGCTTTGCTTCGCCGCTATCTTAATTTTAAGTCCTGCCCAATCCTTCGCTACGGGGCCGTCATGTCCATGCATCATGCGTTCGGTTCCCGCCTGAAGAAATATCGTGACTTGGCCCTACCGATGCTTGCCGACCCCTCGCCGACTGTGATCTCCGGAGCGATTATGGTGCTCATCGATATATTGGACGAAGATGAAGCCATCGCCATGATCGGACCATTGCGGGCAGATCGTCGGTATTGCCGCACTAGCCGCATGACCATCAGCCAAATTGCTTCGATGTATTTAGCGCGATACAACTAAGCTTTCTTGCCTCAACGTCGGACGGCGCCGGTTCGAAATTCTATTTCGTCGCCGTTTTGAAGAAAGCGTCGTAGTCGGCCTGGAGCTTCGTGAGGTCGGCGTCCGCGGCGACGCACCTCTCGACGGATTCTTTGTGTTCCGGAGACGAGGTGCTCTCCACCGGGCCGCCGCACCCGATCGTCGTGCTCTTCTTCGTGGCGGCGAGCCGGTAGTCGAGCAGCTTGCCATAGCCAAAGTGATAGATTCCCGGACCAGTGATTGCGAGCACGACGATAATGGCGAGCCAGATGACGCCGGTAATGATCTTTCTGGTTTTCGCCCGCTTATCGTCCGCCGCCGCACGGACCTGAGTTCCGAGAGCCACCCCGCAACCTGAACAAATGTTCGCGGTATCGAGATTGGTGGCGCCGCAGCGGGTGCATTTGAGCATGTCGGGCAGTGTACGCCCTTCGCCGCCTTTCGGTTAAGACGTTCTAAAAAAAGCTAACCCCGAGATCGTGTTTAACCTTGGGGCCAGATGTTCCTACTGGAGCTTCGCAACCTCGAAGTGCATGCCGTCGGGTTGGGAGAAGTGACCGCCCCACCAGAAGCCATTTTTGTTTGCGATCTGCACGAGTTCACGCACGCAACCGCGCTCGCCTAGCAGCGCCGGCTGCTTGTGGAATGGGTTGAAGGTGGCGTTGATATCGAAGGCCGAGCCAAAAGCATGGTTACTCAGAGACGTCGTGCTGCCGCGAACGAATCTGGGAACGAACGAGCCGTCAAAGGCCAGGACTCGATCGAGCAGTCCGGCCGCTTCCCAATCAGACCACATCTTCTGCAGTTGGGCCGCGGCCAGCCGGTGGAATTGCATGCGGCCGTGGCCATTCATGATCCCATCGAGTTGCGGGATCGGAACGACGATAATGTTGGCCTGCTCCCAGCCGCCGAGGATCTCTACGTTTTCCGGATCGTCATGCGTGGGAGCCGCGCGGAAGGTGAATGCCCCGAATACGGCGGCACGGTCGTCGAACGTTACGAGGGGCGTCATATCCGCCGGTTTCGGCGGAAAGTCTGGATCGGCGGGAGCCGGTTCGGTGAAGCCGAGAGCTTCGGCGGCGGCAAGGGTATGCGGGCCTACTTCGCCGTCGGCATCCAAACCTTGGGAGTCTTGAAACGCCTTCGTCGCCGCGTCCGTCATCGGCCCAAAGTCACCGTCGACGCCACCGGTATCGTCGCCTTGACCGTTCAGGAAGGTCTGCCAAGCCGCGACATCGTCACCATTCATTCCGATCTTAAGGACACGCATGTTTTTGTTTCTTGGCTCTTAAAGTCAGTCGCAAGAAGTAGCCCGAAGCCTTCAATCGGGATTCTATATCGCCTTGGCCCCCTACCAAAGCCTCTTGGGCCGAAATCCTTCTTGGTAGTATTTGTCTTGGGCGCCAAACCTTCGAGGCCTCACGCTTGGCCAAAACCAGACGCATCGCGATGGATGGGTCTCTCGAACGCTTTCCGCCGGCCCTGGAGTGCTAAATTGAGCAAGGAATGGATGGCGAGGTACCAGGCAGCGTGGGCAAGGGACGGGGAAAAGCTGACTTCCTCTTGCGCCTGTCTCCCTTCCAAGTCTTGAAGTCTTATGTCTAAAGTGCGCGTTAATTGTTTCTCAGTGTCGATCGACGGATATGGCGCCGGTCCGAGCCAAGACTTGGAGAATCCGATGGGCGTCGGCGGGATGCCGCTCCATGAGTGGGTTTTCCCGACCCAGACCTTTCAGAAAATGTTCGGAAAGGAGGGCGGATCGACCGGAATCGACAACGACTTTGCCGTGCAAGGATTTGAGAATCTAGGGGCATGGATTCTCGGTCGCAATATGTTCGGGCCGATCCGGGGGCCTTGGCCGAATGACGAATGGAAGGGATGGTGGGGGGACGAGCCGCCCTATCACGTGCCCGTATTTGTCCTCACGAACTACGCCCGTGCGCCATTGGAAATGGAGGGCGGAACCACGTTCTACTTCGTCACCGAAGGCATCGAAGCCGCGCTTGATCTGGCAAAGGCTGCGGCGGGCGGGAAGGATATAAGAATCGGCGGCGGCGCTTCGACCGTCCGCCAGTATCTAAGCGCGGGGCTTATCGACGTTATGCACCTCGCCGTTTCTCCCGTCCTACTCGGCGCCGGGGAATCGCTATACCAGGGCATCGACCTGCCTAAGCTTGGCTATCAAGTCTCCGAGCCGGTGACGACTTCCGGCGCGACCCACGTCATGATCTCGAAGTCGTAGGCCGGCGATTATGCGCTCGAAGACAGCTCTGCGGGTCACTGAATCTCACTGATCCGGGGAATTCCGCAGTGCGATTCGAACGTAGCGTCTCTTTGGAGAGGCGTCCCGGTACCCGCTTGGAGGAGCTTATGGTGCCACGAGGAAATCGTTCCGACAGGGCAAGCCGACTCCGAAACCTATGACCTTTAGAAAACACCGTGCAACCTCAACCCTCTTTCTCGTCTCCGCCTTTGCCTTAACTATTGCCGGACCGCCGGCGCATCAAGATCCGTCGACCAAGTTCGACGTGCCGGCCGCGATCAAGGCCATCGAGCGATCCATTCAGGACGCCTACGTCTTTCCCGAGCGCCGCAAGCCCCTGGTGGACGAACTGGAGCGACGGTTCCGAGCTCACCAGTTCAGCGACTCCGACCCCGGCCTATTTACCCAGCAGGTGACGAGCGCACTTCAGGACGTCAGTCACGACGGCCACCTCTACTTGCAAGACGACCTGCCTCAGTACAAGGCGGAAATGGCGCCGGTCCATAGCTCAACCGGAATGGATGCCTTCGAGCGGGCGGAAGCAATTCGCGATCACCACGGGCTGGCAGAGGCGAGGATTCTTGACGGCAATGTGCGCTACCTGCGGATTAGCGGATTCAAGTGGGTTCCTCGGTTGACCCAGCGGGCGTACGATGAGGCGCTCCGATTCCTGAGCGAAGGAAGCGCCTGCATCGTCGACGTACGCGAAAACCCCGGCGGCTATGGCGAGGCGGCAGATTGCTTATTGAACGCCGTGATTCCCCCCGGAACGGTCGTTTTTACGGCACAGGAAGGCACAAAAGTTAGCGAGTCGGGCACTCGCAAGGCCGTCGTGAGCCTGAGCGGCAAACCCCTTTACGTACTTGTCGACGGCCACACCGGGTCGGCGGCCGAGGCGTTCTCGTATGCCGTCCAGCAGCACAAGGTTGGAATCATCGTGGGCGCAACTACTTATGGCGCGGCGAATAACAACAAGAAGTTTCCCATCGCGCCTCGGTTCGTCCTGAGCGTCTCCTATCACCGCCCAGTGAGCGCCGTCAGCGGTACGAATTGGGAAGGGGTGGGGGTTGTGCCGGATGTGGCGACGATGAGTCCGCGGGCGCTCGATACGGCTTTGGACTTGGCGCTCAATCGATTGTGCTCCACGCCAAATCAAGATCCGAAGGTGGTTGCCGACGCGCGGTGGGCATTGGGCCGCATCGACGCGCGGCTGCATCCTTCGTCGCCATCCCTTGAGGAGTTGAAGGCTTGGGCGGGGACTTACGGTCCGGTGGAGTTGCGTTACGCGGATGGCCGACTCTTGTGCACTCGCACCGATCGACCGAAATGGCCCCAAAGGGTTCCTCTTCGTCCCATGTCGGAGGACGGCCTCTTCTCAATGGACATCTACGCCTTCGGTGACATCCGCATCAAGTTCGGGCCGAACAAGCTCCAGATGTTTTTCGGCAGCCAGGCGGCCATGCTTGAGCACGCTCGTTCCGGCGGATAGCGACGTAGAATGTTAGTGTCGATGATCGTTTCCCATCTCTTGCCGGAGGATGCCGCGCCGCAGCCTAAGCGCTGGACGCTCAAGGAATTTATTGCCCTTGACCGGGAAGGCCATTTGGGGCCGACGGATGACGGGGAACGTTACGAACTGCTCGACGGCGAGATTCTGACGAAATTGGGACAAAACGAACCGCACATCGCCACCACCCGGCTAGTTGTAGCTGCCTTGCGCCTAGCCTTCGGTGAAGGCTTTGATGTGAACGCTCAGTTGCCGCTTCACCTGGGTCGTTTCGATGCGCCTGAACCAGACATTACCGTTCTCAAAGGCACGGCAAGGGAATTCGCTCGTCGAACCCCTACCGGAGACGACATCGCGCTGGTGGTCGAGGTAGCCGATTCTCGACTAGATACAGCGATCGGAGCAAAAGTCGGAATTTACGCGGCGCACGGCATCGCGGAGTACTGGGTGGTCGATCTTCGACATGCAACCCTCCGCGTATTTCGAGGGCCCCGGCCGAAGAGCCGCGACTGGGAATCTGTTCAGATTCTTGAGCAAACAGGTTCGGTCACACCGTTAGGTATGACCGAACCGATCTCCGTTGCCGACCTGCTGCCTTAGGGCAGGATGTTGCCGGCGGCGCGGTAGATCTCGTACCAGTGCTCTCGGCTGAGGTCGATCTTGCAGGCGTCGACGATTTCCGTTACGCGGCGCGGGTTCGTGGTGCCGATGATCGACTGCATCTTCGCCGGGTGGCGCTGGATCCAGGCGATGGCCATACCGGTTTGGGTGACTCCGTACTCCGCGCAAAGCTTGTCGAGCACGGTCATCAACTCGGGGAACTTGGGGTTGTCTACGAAGACGCCCTCGAAGAAGCCGTACTGGAACGGCGACCAGGGCTGGATCGTGATCTTCTTCAGCCGGCAGTAATCCAAGATGCCGCCGTCGTGGTCGATCGAGTTGACGTGCTTCATGTTGGACGTCAGACCCTTGTCGATCATGCCGGTGTGCATGATGCTGAACTGAAGCTGGTTCGCCTGGAGCTTCATCGGCAGGCTCGCCTGGAGCAGCTCAATCTGGCCGGGGTGGAAGTTGCTGACGCCGAAGTTCCGCACTTTGCCGCTGTCGTGGAGTTCGTTGAACGCCTCCGCGACCTCTTCGGGCTCGACCAAAGTGTCCGGCCGATGGAGAAGAAGAATGTCCAGGTAGTCCGTGCTCAGACGCTTCAGGATTCGATCGACGGAGTCGAGAATGTGGGCCTTGCTGAAGTCGAAGAAGCCCTTGCGAATGCCGCACTTGCTCTGGAGGACTAGCTGCTTGCGGTCGATGCCGAGGCGGGCGACGGAGGCGGCGAAGACTTCTTCGCATTTGCCACCGCCGTAGATGTCGGCGTGGTCATAGAAGTCGATGCCGGCGTCGAACGAGGTCTTGATGAGTTCGTCGACGGCGGCGTTCTCCATTCCGCCGATCCTCATACATCCGAGCGAAACCTCCGAGACATCCAGTCCCGACGTGCCGATTTTAAGCTTCTTCATGATCGAGTTCGTAGTCTATTCGATCCCGATGGTTGGTCATGACCTCCGGCAATATTAAGATTTTGCGAGGATGGCGGGAACATTTAAGTAAATCCTAAAGTATTATCAAGCAATGGTCACCGCAGGCGCATCGGATGTGTTTTCCGCGATCGCGGCTCCCCACCGGAGGGCGATGCTTCATCTCCTCGCGGAGAAGGAGATGCCGGTTATGGAGCTCGCCGACTCGTTTTCGATGACCCTTTCCGCCGTCTCGCAGCACCTGTCGGTGCTCCGCGAGGCGGGTCTGGTTAGCCTCCGCCAAGAGGGGAGGCAGCGCTTCTACCGGCTCAATCCGGAACCGCTACAGCAGGTCGCGGACTGGCTGGACTTCTATCAACCGTTTTGGAACGACAGGCTCAATCGTTTGGGCAAGCATTTGGAGGAAACCTCTTGAACGAACAACTCACCTTCGAGGCCTTTTATCCTCATCCTCCGGAGAGGGTTTGGCAGGCGCTTACCGACCCCGCATCCATTGGCAAATGGCTGCTCCCGACCAACTTTAAGCCCCTCATCGGCTTTCGCTTCCGCTTCGAAAATCTTGCTCGCGGGAAGAAGACCACGGTCGAGTCCGAGGTCGTGGAGCTAAAGGCGGGAGAGACCCTCGCGTACACCTGGGATGATGGGGAGGCGGGGTCGCCGAGCGTGGTTCGCTGGAACCTACGTCCGGTTGAGGGAGGCACTCGCCTTACGTTGGAGCATGTGTCCGCCGAGCCCGTTGCGCCTTATGTCGTTATCGAGGCGAACCTGAATTGGCGCTATGCGCTTTACACCTCGCTTCCCATGATGCTCGCGGTCCCGGTGCCGATCATCTATGTGGCGGAGAATGAGCCGAAGCAGCCGAAGTTACAGCGCGCGGGATTTCGACAGGAGGAGCCGGTATGTCCGTAGTTCCTATGGTGGTCGAGCGGTCGCCGCAGGGGGAGCGCGCCTATGACATCTACTCGCGCTTGCTAAAGGACCGAATCGTCTTTATCGGGGATGAGATTTCCGATCCGTTGGCGAACCTCGTGATCGCGCAGATGCTGTTCTTGGAGAAGGAAGATCCGGCGGCGGATATCGACGTGTACGTGAACAGTCCGGGCGGCAGTGTCTCTGCGGGCCTCGCGATCTTCGATGTCATGAGCCACGTGAAGTGTCCGGTCGCGACGACTTGCGTCGGGATGGCGGCTTCGATGGCGACGTTGATTCTGGCCGGCGGCACCTTGGGCAAGCGTTTTGCCATGCCGAATTCCCGAATCATGATCCATCAAACGAGCGGCGGCTACCGGGGGACCATGACGGATGCGCGGATCTATCTGGAGGAGATGAACCGGCTGTTCGAAACCTACGTTTCGATCATGGCGCGCAAGACCGGGAAGTCGGTGGACCAGGTTCGGGCCGACTGCGATCGCGACTTCTGGCTTTCCGCCGAGGACGCGAAGGCGTACGGCATTGTTGATGAGATTATCGATCCTAAGAAATAGGGCAGCTTCATAGGGCTTTGCTATTGAGGCAGCCCCTTACAAAGTTTTGCGGCCCCCTCCGCCGTTTGGAGCTACGCCCAAAGCGGCGGAGGGCTTAGGTTGCAATTTTGCCCGCCTGCGCTTCGCTTCGGTGGGCAAAAATTGCGTGGGGAAATACACCGAACAAGAGGTTCACTTCCGCAGGGCCGGCAGTTCTCGACGGTCGACAAGCAATTTGTTCCACCTCATGGGAATCCAGACGGCTAAGATCAGAACATGATCCTCACCGCCTTTGCTCTTGCCGCCGCGCAGCGCGGACTCGTCATCCGCGGAGGCCTCGTCTACGACGGGCGGGGTGGTCCGGGCGTACGGGAGGACATTCGAGTCGTGGGCGATACGATTCGTGCGGTTGGCCATGTCCGCGTCCGAGCGGGCGACCAAGTTATCGATGCTAAGGGGCTAGCGGTCTCGCCCGGGTTCATCGATGCACACAGCCATGCCGATGGAGGGGTCTTCAAGGATCGTGACTGCGAGACGCATATTCGGCAAGGCGTCACTACCTCGGTCGTGGGTGAGGACGGCGGATCTACTTACCCTTTGAAAGGCTTCTTCGACCATCTTCGGACGGAGCCGGTTGCGCTCAACTTCGCCAGCTTCGTGGGCCACGGGACGGTTCGGCAGAAGGTCATGGGGATGGCGGAGCGCAAGCCGACCACCGCCGAACTCAAGAAAATGGAGCAAATGGTGCGGCAAGAGATGAAGTCCGGCGCGCGCGGCCTCTCTACCGGCTTGGAGTACGAACCCAACCGGTATGCCAACACCGACGAAGTGGTCGACCTGGCCAAGGTCGCGGCGAAATACCACGGCATCTACATCAGCCATGTCCGGAACGAGGACAATCACGCGTTTGCTTCCTTCACCGAGTTGGTGGAGATCGCGCGGCGAGCCCACTTACCGGGGGAGATTAATCATATCAAGCTCGGTTCCGCGCGGGTCTGGGGACGCGCCGGCGATGTGCTCAAGCTGATGGCGGAGGCGAAGTCCAAGGGGCTCGACATTACGGCGGACGTATATCCGTACCTTTACTGGCACTCGACGATCCGGGTGATCATCATGACGGAGAAGTTCGACGACCGCGCACAGTGGGAGCAGGGGCTCAAGGACATCGGCGGCGCGGAACATGTGCTGCTCACCAACTACTCGCCCGACCCTTCTTGGGCGGGAAAGACGCTCGCCGAGATCTCAACGATGACCGGAAAAGATCCCGTCACGCTCGCTCAAACGATTGTGCAAGAGTGTTATGGCAAGGGCAAGAAAGGACAGGAGGGCGTGGTAGTGACCGCGATGTCCGAAGACGACTTGCGAACCTTCATCAAGGCGAAGAACATCAGCTTCTGCAGCGATGGCAGTCTTCACGATACGCATCCGAGGGGAGCGGGCTCGTTTCCGAGGGTGTTGGGTGTTTATGTCCGCGAGGAGCATGTGCTCCCGCTTGAGGAGGCCATCCGGAAGATGACCTCGCTACCGGCCAAACGTTTTAGCATCTCGGACCGCGGGACGATCGCGGTCGGGAAGAAGGCCGATATCGTGCTCTTCGACCCGACGACAGTCAAAGATACGGCGACTACGAAGGATCCCCAGGCCAAGCCCATCGGTATCCCCACCGTGATCGTGAATGGCCGCCCCGTGTTGCTCAACGGTGCGTTTACGGGTAACCATCCCGGGCGGCCGCTGCCGATGCGCCGTTAAAAATTGTCTAGGCCGATGAAGGCAGCCTCAAGAAGCTCCATCGTGTGCATGACCTTCACCCGTCCCCCGTGCTCCTTGGCGCCCTGCGCGATCCAGGAGTGGCAGCCGGGATTGCCGGTGGCGACAATGGCGGCACCGGTATCCATCACGTTGGAGAATTTACGTTCCAGCAGGTTGCGGGCCATGCGAGGCTGGGTGACGTTGTAGATTCCTGCGCTGCCGCAGCACATGTCGGCTTCCCCGAGTTCGACATAGTCGATGCCCGGAATCCCCTTGATTAGCTGACGGGGGTCGGAGGTGATCTTCTGCCCGTGCGCCAAGTGGCAGGCGTCATGGTAGGTCACGCGGTCCATCAATCCGGGCGCGCTTGCCAACCACGGTAGCAGCCCCTTAGCCAAAAGGAACTCGGAAGGGTCCTTGACGCGAGCGGCGAAGGTGTCCCGCTCATCTTTCATGAACGAACCGCATCCCGCGGAATTCACGATGACGGGCAGGTCTCCCGGCATGGACGCCTCAAGCCGGCCAAGCATCGAATGCGCATGCTCCAGTTGCCCGTTGTGCGCAAACAAGGATCCGCAGCAGCCTTGTTCAACTTCCCGGACGGTGTATCCAACCCGCCTCAAGAGCCTGCGAGTCGCCTGATGAACGCGGGGGAAAAGGACGCGCATCGCGCACCCTTCGAGAAGGTAGACCTCGCCCTGAATTGGGGGCACAAACGTTTCATCAAGTGCGGGCCAATCGGGTGCCGCCTGGGGCGTAGGGCGATCCGCCTCGGCGGGCTGATGGCTCACCAACCGGCTCACGAAAGAAGGAATTCTGTGTCCCGGAAGAAGTCGACCTAGCGTGAGCTGAGTGCGCAAAGCGGTTGGACTGGTGGTGATCGTGAGCAGGGCTCGCTTGGCACGATCCGGTTCGGCTTGCTCGACTTTGTCCCGGGCCAGTTCCAAGATTGCGCCGTACTCCACTGCGCTCGGGCAAGCGGTCTCGCAGGCGCGGCAGCCGAGGCATAGGTCGAGGTGCGGCTTAACATCCTCGTGCCACCGCAATTTCCCTTCCGTCGCGGAACGGACCAAGTAGATTCGCCCGCGTGGTGACTCCAATTCGTTGCCGGTCACCACGAACGTCGGGCACGATTCGAGGCAGAAGCCGCACCGGATGCAGTGGGTCAGGAGTTCGGAAAGTTCCTTCATTACGGTTAGAAAATCCCCATGGCGCCCGGATTCAGGAGACGCCCAGGGTCGAAAAGCTCCTTCGCCCGCAGCATCAAGCGCTGCTGAACCGGATCCGCGATGGGCAGGTTTTTCGCTCCGCAACCTCCTCGAATCACCCAGTCGCCAAGATATCGGGGCAACGTTACGTAGGATTTCGGAGCGCAGTACAGGGTCGAAGATGCCCGATCGGCGAACATCAAACTTTCTCGTGCGGCCTCCAAAGCGGCGTCGAAGTCGGTCGGGAAGACGCGCTGGATCCAGTAGGTTTCCCCCGCGTCCAAGGGCCCCTCGATGAGGGCGGGATGCGGTCGCGCCTTCACGGGGTAGCTTTTGAAGATCACCTCAGTGATGACGCCGAGGGTTCCGCGCGCGCCGATAAAGAGCTTTTGGACGTCGTAGCCGGCGACGTTCTTCACCGCCAAGCTTCCACATTTCGCGATCGTCCCGTTGGCCCGCACGACGGTCATGCCAAGGATCCAGTCCCGCCAGGAACCGCACTGGGCGTCCAAAAGGTGGGGCAGGTTCATGCTGAGGAGTCCACCGACGGTGGCATCGGGTCGACCGGGCAGCGCCAGAACGATGGGAAGACATTGGCCGGCCGGCACGATTGCGCGGGTCAGTTCCTCCAGCGTGGTTCCGGCGCGGACGACGACGACCTGGTCATCCGCAAAATGCTCGACCACCCCGCAAAGCATTCGGGTCGATAGAAGCCTCGGAACAATCTCAGCACAATCGTTTGCGTTAGTGGATTTGACCCAAAACGGCTCGTGCGTTCGATTCCCCGCCACCTGAACCGCTTGACCTTCGCGAAGGATGGCGGCGACCTCCTCGGTCGACTCCGGCAAGAGGATCTCGGGGGAATTCACCATGTCGTCCCTCGCCAGCGCTTTTGATGCTCGACGCAGGTTTTCTGGTTCGGCAAGACCTTGCAGGGATTGCACAACGTGTCGCCGTTCGCGTTCGGCTCATTGAAGATTCGCTTCGCAGTCGCCTGGAGGGCGAGATCGTCTTCAGAGAACATCAGGGGCATGAGGTCGATCTTTTCCACTCCGATTCCGTGCTCGCCGGATACGGAACCGCCCAGCTCGATGCAACGCCGAATGACGTGTTCGCCCGCCTCCACCACCCGCCGCACCTGGTCGGGATCACGGTCATCGAAGTAGAAGCAGGGGTGCAAGTTACCGTCCCCCGCGTGAAAGATGTTCGCCACCCCAATCTGGAAGGTTTTGGCGGTCTCGTAGACGAACTCCAGCATTTCGGGCAGCTTCGAGCGGGGGATGACCCCGTCGTGGGTGACGATGCTGGGGGCGATACGGCCCATCGCGCCAATCCCCTTCTTGCGGGCGAGCCACAGTTTTGCGCGCTCCGCCTCGTCCTTCGCGATCTTGATTTCGGTGGCGTGGTGCTTCCGCCCAATCTCGACCGCGATCGCCATCTCTCGTTCGACGATCTCCTCTGGCGTGGATCCCTCATCCGTGCTCAGGTCGATTCCTCGGTCGCATTCGACAAGCAATAACGCTTGCGTTCCTTCCGGATAGGTTAAACCGAACGCGGCGGTGATCGCGCCGAGGATCCCGTGGTCGATGATCTCCAGCGCGGCAGGGACAGTACCGCTGGTGATGATTTCGGCCACCACCTGAGTCGCCTGTCGCACAGATTGGAAAGCGATCGTCGCCGTCATCACCGCGACGGGGATCGGGGTCAGCTTTACCCATGCCTCCGTGACGACGCCCAACGTGCCTTCCGCACCCACGATCAGGCCGACCATATCGAAGCCGGGCGCACCACCGAGACGGCTACCAATCTGCATGATCTCGCCCTTGGGATCAACCAGGGTCAGGGCGAGGATGTGCTGCGTCGTCACCCCGTACTTGAGCGTGTGCGGTCCACCCGCATTCTCGGCGATATTGCCACCGAGGGTTGAGACCGTCTGGGAACTTGGATCGGGGGCGAAGTGGAGTCCGAAGTGCTTCACCGCGTCGGAGATGCGCCGGTTGGCGATGCCCGTCTGGGCGAGCAAAATGCGGTTCGGCGCGTCGATTTCGAGCACGCGGTTCATGCGTTTGGTCGAGATCAGTACGCCACCGAGGGCGGGCAGCGCACCGCCCGAAAGTCCGGTGCCGGCGCCCCGCGCGGTGAACGGGATTTCCCGCTCATTGCACCAGCGGACGACCTTGGCGACCTCTTCCGTAGACTCCGGTAGGACCACGGCGGCGGGCTTGCTGCGATCGACGGTGTAGGCGTCGCAATCGTAGCCGCGTTCGGCGGCGGCGCCACTGAGAACCTTCGCCGATCCGAGTAACCGAGAGAGTTCCGCGATGAGCACCTCGGAGGTTACGGGCATTTCTTAATTGTAACGCAGGGCCTTGGGGGTGCGCACTAACCCTGTGAGTTCACCTTTTGGCGCGCGATATGCCCAAAGCTGACCCATCAACCGCATTTTTATGTTGGTGCGACCCGGGGATTGAAGATAAAATGAGAGTTGTGGAACAGAACGGCGCCAATCGGTTGCTTATCGGCTTCGCGCTCGTGCTGGGTGCGCTGGTCGGTGTCGCATTGTTTCACAGCGACGATCCTCATTACGATTTCGTCGGCAAGAGTGTTCCCATCCGCGTCGCCGAGCTGAAAAACGGGACCTCTCGCGGCACCCTACGGATTTACAACGTCCACAAGGATTGGCGCTCGCTGCTGGGCAGCGTGATGTCGGAGTCTCCGATGTCCGTTTCGAAGGTCGGCACTTATCACGGCCTGCCGGCCGAGACGGTCGTCGTGCCTCAGATCGAGTCGGGCCGCGCCAAGCTCTTCGACACGCCCATTCGCGAGATCACGGTCATCCAAGGGAAGTTCTACCAAGATAAGTCCGGGATGGAGATCGCTCGCAAGAGCGACGGTACTTGGGCCGGGGTCCGGGTGGTGGAAATCCGTCAACCGCACGTGCTGGATCTCGCCAACGATTGGATCCAGGACCGCCTTCGCGTTTAGGCGCGTTTTCCTCCCACCGCAAAGGTCTTTTTGCGTCCCGTCCTTTGGAACCCGTAGACCCGACCGCCTTCCGAAATTGCGTCCTCTATCTCGTCGGCTTTCAGGGCGTGGGGAAACTTACGGTGGCGCGGGAGATTTGCCGGCGGGCTGACTTTCGGCTGATCGACAATCATGCGATCAACAACCTCGTCTTTCCGTTTGTCCGGGAGGATGGTCAGTCGAGTCTGCCTCCGGAAATTTGGGGAGTTACCCGCCGGCTTCGGGATATCGTGCTGGAGACGATGGCGACGATCGGGAAGCGAGAGTTCAACTTTGTGTTTACGAACGCCCTGCTCGATGGGGAGCCGAACGACCTTCGGGTTTATGAGCAAATCGAGCGGGCGGTGACCGCTCGCTCGGGATGTTTTATTCCGGTGCAGCTCGTTTGCGATGAGGGGGAGCATTTGCGACGGATGACGGCTCCGGAGCGGGAGTTGGTTATGAAGCAGACAGACGGGTCGGCGGTTTCGCGTTTACATGGCATGAAGCGGCCGTTTATGCCTTCGCATCCGCATGCGTTTAGCGTGGATGTGAGTGGACTATCAGCGGGGGAGTCGGCGCGGGAAATTTTGTCCCGTGGGTCAGTGATTTATCGGGATTGGTTGCGCGCGCAGGGTGCGTAGTGGGACAACGTTAGGAAACTTTGCCGTCTCCAAAACGCTGTCCCACGGCGTTGCTCGAATCGAGCAAGGCGTGGTCTACACCTGCCGGTGGCCGGATTTCATCTGCCGGTGGCCGGACAATTAATACTCGAAATGAAGCCGTAAAGAAACAACCGAAATGGGGCCGCGGTCTTTGTTGTAGCCCGGGTTTCCGATGAGTTGGAAGTCCAGAGCTATGGATGCGTATTTGTTTAGTTGGCGTTGGTAATACGTTTCGAAGATGTTCTCTCGGCCGTAATTTAACCGGCCATCGCCGAGGATGAAGCCGGAGCCGCCGGCGGCGAGGTAGTCGCGGTGGGGAGCCGAAAGTCCGTCACTTACGAGGGCTACGCCGAGGCGATCGGTCGGCAGGTTCCAGCGTTTGCCGGAGATTTGCGCGCCTAAGCTGATGTGGTCGTCGGCTTCGGTGTAGGCGAAGCTTTCGGTTCGGCCGTCGCTCCATCCTAGCCGCGCAAAGACGCCGGTGTCGCCGCCGTCGCCAAGAGGCTGCTCCATGTTTAGGCCGAGGCCGTACTTCGCTCGGCCCTGTTCGCGGGTCGCGGCAATGTCGGGCACACCGCCGTTTTTCGCCGCCAGCGCGAGGGACTCCCGGTAGTCGCCCATGTCGGCCAGGTTCCGATACCCGAGCAGGCGGACCACGGCCGGCGATTTACCGGAGACCAACTTAGGATGAATCTCCAACTCGGCTTGATCGCCTCGGCTGTTTGAGATTTTGGGGTCGAGACCGATTCCGTTGGCCACCTTCGGCATCAAGAAAGAGCCGACGCGGAGCGCATATCCGGGCTGAACCCACTCCGCCGCCACGCCCTGGGTGTAGCCGCGGGTGTCGGCGGCGTAGTCATAGGCGGCATCGTTGAGAAGGGCCCAATTCATGAACTCGGTGCGCGTGGAGTTCGCGTAGGCGTTGAGGTCGAAGATGTCGTTCGTTCCTAACTTGCCGCCGGTGATCACCAGGCGGTGGGTAGGCACGGGTTCCGAGATCTGGTTCTCTCCCCTGTCCGCTTGCTGCTCCCCGGAGCCGGTCGCGATCGTCCAACGCGCGTAGTATCGCGCCAGGTAAGGGTCTTGCCCCAGAGTCGGATTTCGGATTACGTCGCCATTCGTATAGCCGGCCAGGCCGAGGGCGTTGCCGATGCCTCCTCCTCTTGCCATTTCAGGATTGAGGTAGAAATCCAATCCGTTCGTGACATGCGCGCCGAGGTAAACGGTGTAGGTATCCGAAAGGCGGCCCTGGGGTATGGAGGCTAGGCTGTTCACTCCCACATAAGGGCTGTGAAATGCGGGCAGATACTGCAAGATGAAGGTCGCTTGACCGCCAACTAAGAACATATCCTGCTTCGGCTTTACCGGATCCGCTTCTTGGGCCGATGCCACCGAAATCATGGCCCCGGCGATGAAGATGGCGCTGAGGCGGCGCGAAAATACTATTGATCGAATGAGCATGGGAATGCCCTCCTTTTTAATGATCGGGGCGCCGCAGATGGAGGCGCCAATCACGATGAAGGGGCGCTTGGAAACTTGCTCCAAGCGCCCCCTCAAAATCGGAAGGCCCTAACGCGTTAGGCGTCAGGCTATGGTGCACACCCCAAGCGCCCGTCCTCGAATCGCCGTATGGCAATCAGAGGGGGGTTCGGCTTTTATGTTGTTGCTACTGTCTGGTTCCATTGCTTTTCCGGCGCGGGGATGTTTCCGTGCACGTTTTTGACCGTTTGCAGGTCGACGGTATTATGCGAAAGCCGGTGGGGGCATTCCTACCCTTCGGAGACAGTCTGCGCCAGAAGCGGGGTGGCCGGTACGCAACGCGTGCCGTGAGGACATAGCGCCCTCGCGACATCATCGCATTCGCTTTGGTCTCGTTTACCACCTGCGACGCGGTTTGTCGGGTTCTGGAGGTGTTCCAGCGAGTTCGTGAGGTTGTCCCAAGGCACCTCCCGTCCGGTAGGGGCGTGGTCTAAACCTCCGGTGGCCGGAGACGGGTGGCCAAGCGAGCCTCAGTTTTCGAGGCGGACGCTACGGTGGAGCAGGCTCCGTGATAGCTTGTCGGCGATCACGTAGGTCAAGGCGCCGAGTGCGCCGATGCCGAGAACGATTCCCAAGCCAGGTGAGCCGAGTCCCCAAGCGAGCATTGCCGACGCAATGAGGCCGGCAAAGGCAATCCACATTCTTCCGGTCTCCATACCTTTGATGGTCGGAAGGGTTGGGAGACGACTGGACTAGTAAAATTACCAGTTCCCTTCGGGGGACCCAGGTACCTGGGTGTGCAGGCAAATCGGACCGCTTACCGGAGGTGCCGGAACACTGCTGCCGATGCGCCCGCCAACACCCGATCCCTCGCCACATCGTCAAGGACGGAGTTCCCTAGATAGGCGGCCATCACTACCCAATCGCCTTCTGGCGACTTGGCCAAACCGACATCATTGGATGCCACGGTCAGGCCGCGCCAGGTTCGGCTCGAACCGGTTTTGTGACCGAAACTCCAGCCGGCAGGGACGCCCGCTTTCAAACGCGTGGGAAACGTCGTCGTCCCCTGCATCACGCCCCAAAGCCACTCTGTGGAGGCGGAAGACAAGAGTTTCCCCTCCGCGAACCGGCTCAACAGCCGGGCCATTCCGAGCGGCGTCGCGGTATCGCGGATGTCCCGTCGGTATGCAGCCGTCGCGGCGTCCCGCAGAGCCTTGGAAAGGTGAGCGAGAGCCGTCTTGAAAACAGCGGGATCTCCTAGCGAGGGTCCCCAGGTTAGACCGACGGTTTCCGCTTGCAGATGCCTCTCGTTCCGATCGATCCGGATCCCGTCGAGTCCCTTCGTCCGAAGAAACGCTTGCACCGCAGGAATTCCCCCCAGGTGATCCGCCAAGACATCCGCCGCGCAGGAGTCGCTCTTCTGGACCGCGCTTTGGATGAGTTCGCTGAGCGGGGCTCGATATCCGTTCGGGCCAATTCGATCCGCGATCGGCTGCACGCCGATGCTTCGGTCGTTTAGGGTGATGAGGACCTTGTCCGTCAGGGTCATGCTCCCCTTATCGACCCGGTCGAGGATCGCCATCGCCACGACGAGCTTCATCACGCTCTGCAACGAGAACCGCCGATCGCCTTCCACGCTTACCGACTTGCCACCGACGCTTACCGCGAAGCCAAATCCCTTGACGTGGTGAGATTCAAGCTCCCGTTTAAGCCCCGGGGCATCGAAAACAAGAGCTTTTTGCGGGGCGAGCGCGTAGCAAGCCAGCAACGAAAGGATCATCAGCCGATGTCGTTGAACCCGGAGGGGTAGAAGAACAGCCAGGTGGTCTCATTGTGGGGCTGGTAGTTGTTCACTCGGGCGAAGGCGCCGGTGGTGCTGATCTGCCAGCCTAGTTTTGGCGCGGCGGTCGGAAGATCGAAGGCGACGCCCTTGGCGATTCGGTAGGAGATCTGAAGCTGGCCGATGGGCAACTTGCCGCCGAGCGCGTATCCAGCGTTTCGCATTTTCTGATCCGCCCCGTTTTTGCCCAGCGGGACCTCGTAGGAGACGAAGAACCCAGAGGTCGCCATCGGAGACAGCGTGATCGTGGTCTGCGAGTCGTTCGCGTAGCGCACGCGGTCCTGGGCGTCCGGGCGGGAACTGGTGGGAGGTCCGACTTGGGTGACCCGCAGATCCGCCCCGCTCATGGTGGCGGTGACGCCGAAGGAAGGCGGTCCGGCTTTGGGGTCGCTCATGCGCCGCCGAGGGAGGACGACGGTGAGGGTCAGCGGCTGATTCGTGAGGTTCTTGAGCTGGGTGACCGTCTTTACATGCGCCGTCTTGTGGTCAATGTCGAGCGTCACCGAGTGGCTCAGGATCGAGAGGGAGCCGGTGTCCGCTCCGACGAAGATCGGCATGCCCGAGTAGTCGAAGCTCGCCTTGAAAGGCATCACCTGCTGAAGCGCGACGAGGGCAAGTAGGGCGGTCATCGGTTTAGTTTTGCACTAAGTTGACCTTGATCACGACCATGCCGTCCGCGATCTTCTCCGGTTGGAGCTGTTCCATACTGTGGCTCGCCTTGGCGATTTGGGAATCCACTTGCTTAACCGGATCGGCATCGGCAGGATAGGTGACCAAAAGGGCCTCTTTCAGCTTCTTCAGAGAGTCGACCAAGGCGATGGCGCTTTCGCGGAGCTTGGCTTTCCGGTTCGCGGCGGATCCGGTCCAGGTGTCTTGATCGGAAATGGCGCCGAGGGCGGCCAGTCGGTCCATGTAGTCCCGTTGGGCGGCCTCAGGGATCGCGATCAGGACGATTTGAGGCTCGGATTTGGGAGCATCCTTGGCGAAATCCGTGAGGGCCTGAACTTGACCACCCATTCGCTGCGCGTCGGCCGTGATCTGGGTCAGACCGCGCTGCGGATCCGAGATCTGGACATTCAGCGTCACGAGCTTGACGCCACCCGCGACGGGAGTGGCATGCGACGCGGCTTGGCTCGGCGGTAGTGGGAGCGCGTCGGGAGCTTTGGGCACGCCTCTTGCGAGCAGGCCCTTCAGATAGGAATGCGCCGGCTGCCCCGGTTGCGGCGCGGGGGGCGTCGTGTTGCTCGTTTTGGCCGTCGGAGGGAGGACGGGGACGACGGGCTTGACGGTGAGCGCGCTGCCGTTGATGGGCGACATCCCGAATCCACCGGGAGGGGGGGTGGGCCAGTGGCGGGGCAACGTGCCGGTCATCTCCGGCATCGGCAGACTTGGGATGGAGTTTAGAGCGATGGCACCGCGACCGGCTTGTCCGAAACCTGGGTTAGTCGCAGATGGTGAATAGGGGCCGGGCAGGGTTCCCGGGAGCGGCGGAACCGCAAACGGGATCGGCGGCATTTGCCACTCTCCGGAGACGACTTGAGTAGCCACGACGGGAGCAGGTTTTGGCGCCATGGCGACGACCGGAGCCTTCGAGCTCACGACCTTCACTACCCTCGCCTCTTTCAGCATCGGCTGAACCGCCATCATCGTTCCGGCGACACCGAGCACAACTCCTCCGACACCCCACGCGAAGGGGATCCAAGCCGGCGGTTTTTGGCTTACAGTTTCGGTCGCCTCTTCGGTAGCCGGACGCGAAACGGTCTCCGGCTTTTCGTTGAGGGGGGTTGGGAACGGACGATTTTCGATCATGCGGGGTTAGAACCGTTTGAAGCCTAGGGCAAGCACGGAGTTCCATCACGCCGCGTTGCGGTGACAGACAACTATTCAACGTCTATTATTGCGGTTTTGCTCCCGAATTCGGAATTCCGGTAGAACGGATCGATGCTCGCGCTGCTCTTCGGCTCACTTCTTAGCGGACCGTTAACTATGCTTTCCGAGGCGCAAATGGCGGCGCCGGCGCACCATTTGAAGCACCTTGAGCTCTTCGGGGCGCATGTTCCGAAGCTGAATCGGGCGGTTTTGGAGGCGGTGGACGCGGTTCAGCGGACGGCTCCGGATGGGGGCGGGTATTTCATCGGAATTCACGCGCAACCGGCGGAGTCCCCGATTGGGTACCCGCTGGCTTTGGGTCCAACGGCCCTTCTGGCACCGCCCCGGACGACGAGTTACTGCAGCGGGAGCAGCTACACGGCCTTCATTGAGGCGATGGATCGTCTTTTGGGTTCCCGGCTCTCGAGTTTGTCGCCCGAACGGGCGGAAGCGATGCGGATGCAGGAGCCGGACGGAGGGCGTCGTGAGGACCGGGTCAAGGGCTGGGGTTGGTGGAACGCGGATGGGCCCGGGTGCGACTACTGCATGGTCCAGTACTTGGGAGTCGGCGAGCGGATCTCGCCTTCCGCGGCCCTGCCAGGGGACTTCATGAATATTAGTTGGAAGAGCGGGCTCGGGCATTCCGTGGTTTTCCTGGGTTGGGGGACGGATGCTCAGGGGGTGAAGGGGGTTCGGTACTGGTCGAGCCAGACGGGGACGAACGGGCTTGGCGACCAGTTTTCGGCGTTAAGCAAGGTCGTTTCGGTGGTCGCGGTTCGGCTGAAGCACCCGGAGCGGATCTTTACGTTTGATCCTTTGAAGGCGGTCGATCCGGCGGTTGCGGGCGATCCCGTGCCTTTGTAAGTGCTTCGACGCTCGCGCTAGCGGATGGCGAAGCAGGTGGCGCCGAGCACCATGCTGAGGCAGCCGGCAATGCGGAGCGGGGTGGCGCGCTCTTTGAGCCACACGACTCCGATGACAGTCGCGAACAGGGAGCTTGTTTCACGGAGCGCGGATACCAACCCCATTTGGGCGCGAACCATGGCCCAGGTGACGATGCTGTAGGCCACCACGCTGGCGACGCCGCTTAGGAGGGCGGGGAGGTTGGCCCGGAGCTCCGAGAGAGGGCCGCGATCTCGTTCAATGCGCAGGCTCTGAATCGCCACGAAGGCTCCGTAGATGGAAAAGCACCAGACGTTGTACTGGGCGGAGGAAGCGCATCGGCGAGCGCCGAGACCGTCGACCACGGTGTAGAGGGCGATCACGACTCCGACGGACAGGGCCGAAATGAGTGCCTGCCGGTTCAGTTTCTTTGCCTCGAGGCCGATGAGCAGGATTCCGCCCGATACAAGGGCAATGCCGGCGAGCGAGCCGTAGGATAGGCGCTCGGACGCCAGGATCGCGCCTCCGAGGGCCACGAGGAGCGGCGAGCTTCCGCGTGCGATCGGGTACGCGAACGAGAGGTCGCTGTTCTCGTAGGCCGACGCTAAGAGCCGCAGATAGACGATGTGAAGGGCTGAGGATGTCAGAACGTAGGCCCATGCATTTGCGGGCGGGCCCACGAACGGCAGTAGCGGGGCACAGGATAGAAACGTGGCCAACCCAATCCAACCGGCCGCCTTCCGGCGATCGCCGCTTCCCCGCAAAAGCGCGTTCCATGCCGCGTGGAGCGCCGCCGAGAAGAGGACGGCGCCGGCGACGATGGGAGACATTTTGGGGAGATTACCGAAGGAGCTCCGGTCAGCTCTTGAAGCCGAGTTTTGAAATTCGTCTTTGAACGATACGTTCTCGCGTGGTTCAATTTGCCCTAAAAGGGCATGTATCTGAGGATTGATTTATCGTGGGCCGAACCGCTTACCAGGGTAGCGCCGGGAGGCGCAACCCTTCGCTGGACGGATAACCCCGTTGGGGTTAGAGGGTGTCTGTTCATCTTCGATTCGACCTTCCTGAACCCTCCTTTGCCTCCACTGGGAAGCAAGAATTGAACCCGCGCATCCTTCTTGGCGGGTCCCCTGGTTAAAGCGACTGTCCGCTTTCAAGGTGAGCGAGTAATCTCGCCTGAATGAAACAACGGGTGTTGACCGCCTTGGCGCTCATTCCGCCCGTATTGGCGGCGCTGCTTTGCGTCTCGCCCTGGCCAATCGCGGTGCTTGGAGTTTTGCTGCTGGTGGTGGGGACGAGTGAGCTTCAGCGGTTGGTAAACGACAAGTCGGTTTGGCTGAGTGCGATCTTGTGGGCCATCCCCCTGAGCTTTCTGTGGCTGAACCGGTATCCGGCGTTGCCGGAGACGGTTGGGAAGCCGAGTCTGAATGCGTTTATCGTCTTCATCGTCGGCGTGATCGGCGCGGTTTTTGCGGCACTCCCGAGAGAGGGCGGGACCTCGTTGAGGATGGTGGGCCTGCCGGGGGCTTGGCTGGTGGGGCCGGTTTACGCGCTTTTCATCCTTCACCAGAGCTCGCCGCATCCGGTCAGCGGGCTTTGGGGTTTCGCGTCGCCGGTGCTGCTGGCGGTGGTACCGCTATGGGGTGGGGATACGGCGGCGATCTTTGCGGGGAAGGCGTTTGGCAAGCATCCGATGGCGCCTTCGATCTCGCCCAAGAAGACTTGGGAGGGCGGGACCGCGAACTTGCTGGCTTGCGTGGCGGTGGCCGTTCCCTTGGCGCACTGGATCGGTTATTCGGTGCTGGTTGGGGCCGGTTGCGGTTTGGCGGCAGGGATCCTGGGACAGGCGGGCGACCTGTTCGAAAGCTGGCTGAAGCGGCAGGCGGGGGTTAAGGACAGCGGGGTGCTGTTGCCGGGTCACGGGGGCGTCTTGGACCGCATCGACTCGATCTTGTTCACCGCTCCGTTCGTGGCGCTGATCGTGGCGTTTGCCCCGCACTAGAGGGGCGGTAAGATGCGTTCCTATGCCGGCGATTGAAACCGAGAACCTGCGGAAGACCTACGTTTCGCACAAGAAGTCGCCCGGCATCGTGGGTTCGATCAAGGGGCTTTTCACCCGCGAGACGGTCGAAGTCGAGGCGGTAAAGGGCGTCAACCTGACCATTGAGCAGGGCGAGTTCGTAGGATTCCTCGGTCCGAACGGCGCGGGCAAGACGACAACTTTGAAGATGCTCAGCGGCATCTTGTATCCGACGTCGGGTCGGGCGAGCGTTTTGGGTTATACGCCGCAGGACCGGAAGGCGGAGATGCTGCGGCAGATCTCGCTGGTAATGGGCAACAAGCAGCAGCTCTGGTGGGACCTGCCGGCCTGGGACTCGTTCGTGGTTTTGCGGGAGCTTTACGAGGTAGATGGGGCGACGTTCAAGCGGCGGGTCGACGCGCTGATCGAGGCGCTGCAGCTCTCGGACAAGATTCACACGCAGGTTCGGAAGCTCTCTTTAGGCGAGCGGATGAAGTGCGAACTGGTGGCGGCGCTTCTGTATGCGCCAAAGGTGATCTTTCTTGACGAGCCAACCCTTGGTTTGGACGTCGTCAGTCAGAAGCGGATTCGCGAGTTCCTGCGGGAGCTGCACAAGGAGCAGGGCGGCACGTTCTTGCTCACCAGTCACTACATGCAGGATGTGCAGGAGCTTTGCGAGCGGGTGGTCGTGATCGATCACGGGACGGTGGTGTTCGAGGGAACCCTGGATCAGATGAGCGCGAATTTCTCCGACGCGCGGAGGATCCGGCTGTCGTTCTCGACGCCGGTGTTGGAGGCGGATTTGTTGCGGTACGGCCGCGTTTTGGAGCGGACCGACGACCAGGCAGTGCTCGAGGTGCCTCGGCAGGACGCGCCCCGGGTGACGGCGGGGATCTTGGAGGCGTTGCCGGTGAACGACTTGTCGGTCGAGGCGATCGACATCGAGGAAGTCATTCGGGACTTGTTCGAGCGGAAGTAGGTTCGGATCTACCCAGGTTGCCTAGGGTTTGAGGACTGCCTCGTCCGCCTGGCGCACATTAAGATATTCGAAGAGATATTGTTGAATGAATTCGCCGACGTGCCCCCTCGTCTTTGCGGGCAATTGGTTCGATAGGGAACGCAGGAACTCAAGCTCCTTGCCTGTCCGGTCCGCATAAAGATGAAGTTCCTTTAGGTCGAGTGGACCGCCTACCAACGTTCCGATTCGCTTGTTAAAATGCCGGTAAACCGAGAGTCGATTTTGGTACCGACTCCAGTCAAGAGGAGGAGAGCTTCCCGCGGCTTGATTTTGAATCAATGCACCAAGCTCTTCTTCCTCGGTCGACCACATAAAGCGGGGCTCGTGAACGGAATAAGTCCCTCCGCCGCCTAAAGTGTCCTCGAGAGCAATACAAGCCATCCCAAAAAGGACCAAATGGTTTCTTAGAGCTCGATACAGCTCAGGATTTTTAGTTTTAGCTAGCAGGCGATCATTTCTCTTCCGTTTACATACTCCGTACACGATCGTGGCGCCATCAGGTTCAAATGCTATCGAATCGTTACGATTCTCTTCCGATTGACTATAGACATAGTCGGCCCAGGCTCCCCGCCCCATGCGAAGTATTTTCGCCTCGGAAAAGCCCAAACGAGCTTCCGAGTCCACGGACTTTGGGGGAGTCCACCAGACCCACTTTGGATAAACCTGCACGGCGAGAATTACGGCGGCGAAGAAGGACATTAGGTTTTGCAAAGTGGACGCGCAGAGACGGCTCAGTGTGTCTTCGATTTATTCAAGAGGCCAGCACGACAATGACTTCCTGCGCTTGGCCTGAACGGTGGCCAAGTCAGAGATCACAATTGATTCTCCCAATCTTGTTTGGTGTGGAATATGAACCAAACTTCCAGGGTTGCGGCCGCCTCATCAACGTGATAGATCGCAATGTGACCGTCTCCTCGGTTTCGCTTCTTGATGAGCAGATATCGCAGTTCAGCCTGACTTTGAATCTACTTGCCCTTTTGGAAATCGAAGCCCAAGTCCGCAATTCTCTTGCGGATCAAGCGATCGCAGTTGTCTGCGGCCTTAAACCATGTTGGCCAAGAGGGTCGCGGTAGATCCTGTTGAGTTCGTCGAGTGCCGCGTTTGAGTAGATAACGCTCAGGGATTGTTTGCGGCTATCCATTCTGCCCTTGTGGCGGCAATCCTTGCGTCCACTTGCTCAAGCGTTGCGAAGTTTCCTGCCGCAATATCGGCGCCAGCGGCGTTGATTTTGGCAAGTAGCTCGGGAGTGAACAAACGCTGAATGGCCTCGTCCTCTTCATCGCCATCGAGATGGATTTCGTCAACCAGTTCAGGGCGCATGGTCCACCTTCTTGGACGTCCGAGATCCCTGTATCAGTTGCGCATCCTTCAACCGGCGGCGTCGCATCAGAGAAGATCCACATATCCTTGCATTAAACAATCCCGCCCTATAATGCAAGCATGTCGCGCCGCGGGATGAATATTGTGGAAGTCCTGCTGGTGGGGGCGGTTTTGCTTCTTGTGGCGGCGGTGGTGGATCCCTTGCTTCATCAGCCGAAGTCGATGGAGCACAAGCCGCACTGCTTGAGCTTCATTAAGCAGGTCGGACTTGCCGCGGAGATGTATACCAACGACTACGACGACACGTTCTTTCAGGACCGCCTCGATTGTGGAGGGAAGGTCTGCAAAGACTACATCGACCACGGAACCTTAAGCGTCAACGCGCCCGATCAGAGCAACCCCAGCATCGCGGGCGAGGTGGCCTCCTCGCCCGCGAATGAGCAGCTGTTCTGGGTGTACATGCTCAACCCATATGTGAAGAACTTCGGTCTCTTCCGGTGCCCGGAGGAGACGAACGGGTTTTATCCCGGCAGTGGCAAGGCGACCCAATTCACCGCCGGGCGCGGAGCCGAGAATTCGCAGAACTGGGGTGGGGAGAACGGATTTGGCGCGAATTTCGGCTGGCTGACGAAGACGGCCACAAAAACGGCGGCGATCCCGCGAGCGGCGAGCACCATTCTCATGATGGATGCGGGGTTCTACGAGGCGGGTCCCGACGTGATGAACGACACCGGTCTTACCGTCTGCAGCCACTTAACGGCGGGGGTCTGTCCAGAGCAGCAAATCGCGAACCTTGAGTACATCCACCTCATCGGCGGACGGGTTCCGGCCAACCAGCATCGCTACCTGGCGGGCTACTGGGCGAACCAAGGCGGTGGTAAGTACGCACAGAACGGTGGGACTACGTCCTCCGTGACACCCCTATCGGGTCCAAACGGCAAGGTTTTCTTGGACGCCGACATTACGCGGCACAAGGGACACTTCAACGTCGTGTTCGCGGACGGGCATGGGAAAGCCATGCCTTACCAAGAGACGATCGGCGATATTTGTTATTGGACCACCGACGTCGAGGGTCTGCATCCGCGTTGTAAGTAACACGCTTCGGTACAATTCTCCGCACTAGTCCGCGACATGGACTGGGAGGAGAACAGTAATGGACTTGAGCAATATGCCGACGCGTTATGACGCGTCCTCGACAGAAGGCAAGTGGTACGAGCGCTGGGAGGCGGCAGGTCTCTTTCAGCCTGACCCGGACGTCAATAAGCCGGTCTACTCGATCACGATTCCACCCCCCAACATCACCGGGTCCCTCCACATGGGGCACGCGCTTTGCTATCCGATTCAGGATTTGCTGGGCCGCTACCGACGGTTGCGAGGCGATTCGGTCCTCATTCTGCCCGGCCAAGACCATGCCGGCATCGCGACCCAGTCGGTCGTCGACAAGCAGTTGAGAAAGGCGGGAAGCAGCGCGGCGCAGATTGGGCGAGAGAAGTTTAACGAGCGGGTTTGGGAGTGGCGCAAGGAATCCGGCGACACGATCATCAATCAGTTGCGCGCTCTTGGCTGCGCGTTCGATTGGTCGCGGCTTCGGTTCACGCTGGATCCGGCTTATGCGGAGGCGGTGCTCAAGGTCTTCGTCGACTGGTTCGAGCGGGGGCTCATCTTCCGCGGCAAACGGGTCGTGAACTGGGATCCGAAGCTGAAGACGTCCGTTTCCGACATCGAGACCGAGCGGCAGACGATTCGCGGCAAGCTTTACCACGTCCGCTACCCCTTCGCGGATGGATCGGGGCACGTCATCATCGCGACCACGCGGCCCGAGACGATGCTTGCGGACGTGGCCGTCGCCGTGCATCCGAGCGACACGCGGTACACGGGGCTGGTCGGCAAGATGCTGATTCTTCCCCTCACGGGGAGGGAGATTCCGCTATTGGCCGACTTGTATCCGGACCCCGCGTTCGGCACGGGTGCGGTGAAGATCACGCCGGCGCACGATGCGAACGACTACCAGGTCGGCGTCCGCCACAGCCTGCCGATGCCGATCATCCTCGATGAGACGGCGCACATCAGCGCGGAGGGTCCTTACTTTGGGATGGACCGGAACGAGGCGCGGCGCGCCATCGTGGCCGACCTCGAGGCGCAGGGCTTCATGGAGAAGATCGAGGACCACGAGATCGCGATCGTCATCTCAGACCGGTCGAAGGAAGTAATCGAGCCGCTGCTTTCCGAGCAGTGGTTTTGCGACCAGCCCGCGCTCGCCAAGCCGGTAATCGAGGCAGTGAAGGGTCGGGACATCAAGTTCCATCCCGAGCGGTTCGAGCGGATCTTCCTGGATTGGATGGAGAACATCCGTGAGTGGTGCATCTCGCGCCAGCTTTGGTGGGGCCACCGGATCCCGATTTGGTACACGGCAGAGGGCGAGGCATTTGCCGGCCTGAGTCAGGAGGACGCGCAGCGAAAAGCCGGCGACAAGCCGCTCGTGAGGCAAGACGAGGACGTGCTCGACACGTGGTTCTCCTCGGGCCTTTGGCCGTTCGCGACGATGGGGTGGCCGGAGCAGACGGCGGATCTGGACCGGTTCTATCCGACGAATGTGCTCGTCACCGATCGCAACATCATCAACTTGTGGGTCGCCCGCATGACGATGATGGGTTACGACCTGACCGGGAAGCGGCCGTTCTCCGACGTCATGATCTACGCCACCGTTCTCCGCGAGGACGGGCGGCGGATGAGTAAGTCGCTTGGCACGGGCATCGACCCGATGGATGTAATCAACACCCTCGGCGGCGACGCGATGCGGTACACGTTGCTCAGCCAGACGGGCGAGAATCAGGATCTGCGGTACTCGGAGCGGCGCACCGAAGAGGCGCGCAACTTCGCGAACAAGATCTGGAACGCGACGCGGTTCGTCCTGATGAATGTAACGGAAGCCCCGTCCGCCCCGACATCGTTGGAGCCAGTGGATCAGTGGCTGCTCAGCCGGCTCTACTCAACCGAGCAAACGGTGAAGGCGGCGTACGATGGTTACGACATCCAGAGCGCGTGCCAGGCGTTGCACCGGTTCTTCTGGGGCGATGTTTGCGACTGGTACATCGAGGTTTCGAAGCCGCGATTGAACGACGAGGCGCATCGGCTGACCCCGCAATGGGTGCTGCTCACCGCGTTCGACTCGTTCTTGCGGATGCTACACCCGGTGATGCCGTTCATCACGGAGGAGCTGTACGCGCACCTTCCGCTGCCGGACAAGGCGCCGTTCATCATGTCGGCGGCTTGGCCCTCGTCGCCGGCTTCATTCCTTCAAGTGGACGCGGAGACGCGGATCGAGCGGGTATTTGAAGTCACTCGGTCGTTGCGAGCCCTGCGGGCAAGCCTTGACCTGGCCGCGATGAAGCCGGTGCCATTGGTGTACTTCGAGGGCGACCTTGAGGGGACCGAGCAGGTGTTGGCCTCGCAGGCGTGGGTGACGGAGCTTCGGGCGGGGCGACCGCCGGAAGGGGACCGGTTCGTGTCGGCGACCGCGGCAGGGATTGCGGTTCATCTGCCGATCACCGGTCTGGTGGACGTGGAGAAGATGCTCACCTCGATCGACCGGGAGCTGGGCAAGAAGGAGGCGGAGCTCGCGAAGGTGGAGGGCCAACTCGGCAATCCGCAGTTCATTGAGCGGGCGAAGCCGGAAGTAGTTGAGAAGCTGCGGGAGAGCCTTGAAGGGCTGCACGCGTCGATGGAGACGCTGCGAGCACGACGGGCTTTATTCGGCTAGCTAATCTTTGCGATCGTAAGGAATGGCTTCACATTCCTTACGATCGCACATACCTCATCGTATTTTCGCGAACATAAATGCAGGAACTGGGTTGGAGTAACTGAACCCAGTATCCTTGCAATCGTTTACCTTGTGCGTGGAGCCCTCTCAGCTACTCGCGCAGGCCGTGAAAGCCCGTCGTATCCAGCTCGGTCTGACGCAAGAAGCCCTAAGTTTGCGCGCCTCTACCAGCCTCGTTTTTATCTACAACATTGAGCGCGGTAAGCCAACGCTTCGGTTCGACAAGCTCCTTGGCGTTTTGACCGTGCTCGGCCTGCAGTTGCGAGTCGAGGTCGGGAACGAGGGGATTCTCGATGGCACCCGAGTCGGTTGACGATCTTACGGGGTGACGCGCACCAAATTCTGGCCCCGCCACTCAAAGGTGATATCGCCTTCCCGATCTGTGCGGGCGAGTTTGGCGCCGGACTGGGCAATGCGGTCGAGGGCCGCGGCGTGGGGATGGCCGTAGCGGTTGTCGCGGCCGCAACTGATGATCACCCACTTGGGGTGGACGGTCCGAAGCCAAGGCAACCCGGACGCAGTTTTGCTGCCGTGATGACCCGCTTTGAGCACATCGGCGGACCAGTCGCCGTTTTTCATTTCATATTCCTCGACCGGCTCCGGCGCATCACCCGTGAAGACGACCTCGCCCGTCGGTAACCCAAAGCGAACAAACATCGAGCCGTCGTTTGCGTCCTCGCCGCGCCGAAACGGTGGGCAGGAGAGGCGCAATTGATAGGGACCCAGGCGGCCCATCGATTCCGGGCCGATCCAAACGATTCGGTCGGCGGAGAGATGCCACTGACTCAGGCGGCGGTCCATCTCCGGATCGCCGTGGAAGACCGCCGACATGACGACCTGCGCTTCCGGAAAGCGTCGAAGCAAAGCCGGCGTTCCGCCGACATGGTCCGTGTCGGGGTGAGACAGGAAGATCGCGTCTAGCCGGTCAACGCCCAGGGCGCGAAGCTTCGGGATGACGATCCTCTCGCCGGCATCGAACGTCGGGGTCGTGGGTCCGTCGTCGATTAGTAGCGTGCGACCGCCGGCTTGAATCACCGCGCAGTCGCCTTGCCCGACCGAGAGAAACGTGACGCGAGCCACCGGGGGCTGGAGCAACCCGGCCCCGATGCCCAACACCAAACATCCGATCCCGCCGAACACCAATTTAAGGTTGGACAATGCGCTGCCTCCATGTAAGCAGAAGCAAGCCATAGATCACGGGCAGCCAGTAGGCGGAAAACGCGGGAACGTCCAACGGAGCCGGGGACGAGACTTTGTCCAGCATCCACAGGATCACTCCTACACATGGCCCGGTCACCACGACCGCAAGACCGGCGCCAATCGAAGGAATGAGTAAATAAAGGAAATACCCCATGAACGCGAAGCTGGCAGCGACGGACGCCACTAAGCCAAGAACCAAATTAGTCGGCAACGCGGTAAGAGAAACATAGCCGAAGTAAAAAGCCGTTAGTGGCGTCGTCACTAAAAATGCGATCCAAGCTAGTGAAGCGGCGTCCTTAAGCCGAAGCACAAAGACGGATTGCTTGCCATCGAACCGGTGCTCGCGCGGACTAAAGAGCAGAATTCCACCCACCGCGATTAGCGAAATCTGAAACCCGGGATCGTAGATTTCGCGCGGTTGCCAAAGCAGGTAGAGCGAAGCCACCAACCCCAGCGCCGACAGACCATCGCGCTCGCGCCTAAATAAGTAGGCCGACATGCCGACGACGAACATCATGCTTGCCCGCACCACCGCCGGGGTCAAGCCGGTGGCGCCGCAGTAGAGGAGCAGGACGATCGCGACAAGCAGAAGTTTAAATATCTTCGGAACCGGCAGGAAACTGAAGACATAGAACAGCACTCCGCCGAGGACGACGACATGCAACCCCGAGGCGGTGAGCAGGTGGAGGGTCCCCGTTGAACGAAGCCGGTCCGTCATCGTTTGATCGATGCCGGCACTCATGTCGAAGCACAAAGCTTCCGTGAAGGCGGCCTCTTCGCTCGGAAGGGCTCGTTGGCAAAACTGCCGGAAGGATCGCCGCCAGGCGTTCGCCAACCGCCAAGCCGCAGGGGCGGTGGCGACCATTTCGACTTGCTGAGCTTGGAGCCGGCCGGTGATTCCGTGAACGAGCATGAAGGCCTCCGAGCCCTCCTTTAGCGGCAAGGCGAGGCCCTTCACCCGTAACTGCGTACCAAGTTCGACGGCCAACTTGGACTTAGATTCGATTCGCCAAACGGTGTCGCGGGCGGTTAAGTTGAAGGATGTGCCGTAATCCGATACTCGAGGGAGGGAGGAGACTTGGCCGGTGACGTTCACGAAGTCCCGATCGAAGATCGTATGGATCTCCTTCGGCGCGAGAAGCAATCCCAGGCCGAGTCCGAAGGCAAAGAGCCAACGCGTACCGGACCGCAGCAAGGCCGCAAGAACCAACGGGACAAAGACAAGATTGGCGAGGTGGAGCAGGCAGGTAAGACCGATGACCAAACCGGCGCCAAGCACCAAGGTCGGCCGACGGTCGAACATCTCCCTCACCGGCAGATACTAACGGATAAAGCGAGCTACTCGGAAGGTGTCTGCCGCATCTTCGCCAGCCGCCGCCGGGCAATCTCGCGGATCGATAGGTACTCCACCGGGACGTCCGGTTCCGGCTCGGGGGCCACGATGACTTCTTCGGGTACCGGCTTCGGTAAGGGGCGCACCCCAAACCTTATGTCCATGAATAACGTTGGGTCGCCCGATCGCTCCCGCAGACGCCCAAGAATTACATCCTTTCGCATGCGTAGCTCCTGCGCCCAGGCCGATCCCTCGACCGCGACCCATACCGCCCCCTTGCCGTAGCGATCCGGTTGGGACCGCTCGGCGAGGCTCTCACCGACGATCGCGGTCCAGTCCCGCAAGACCGCCTGGGCTCGCGCCGTTCGAAGCACCTCGTCCCGCCCGATGGCGGCGGGGAGGATCTGGCCGGCCCGTCTCATTGGCGGGTCACCGTCCCCGAAACCACCTCAAAAATCTGGGCCCGATCGAGAACCCGCCGGCCGGCGGCAAGGGCTTCCGTACAAGTTAGAACCGCTTGACCTGCGCTTTCGACCACTACATCCACCAACAAAGCACGCCGTCGCTCATCGAGATCGGAGAGGATGTCGTCCAGCAAAAGCAGCGGCGGCACGCCGAGTTCTTCGACGGAAAGCGTCAGCGTGCCCAGCTTTAGCGCGATAACCGCCGTCCGCTGCTGACCCTGTGAGCCATATAGCCTCGCCTCACGGCCATCGATCTCCAGGGTCAGGTCGTCGCGGTGGGGACCGATGCTCGTGCCCCCCCGACCGATGTCGGCCCCCCGGCTCCGAGCGAGGGCTTCCAGAAAATCGTCCACCTCCAGGTTGTCGTCCTTGAGGCCGTAGACAAGCCGAAGGATTTCCCCTTGGCCCATCCGGGCGTGGGTCTCGGCGGTGACCGGAGAAAGCCGCTGGACGAAGCGTTCCCGCATCCAGCGCATCGGAGTCCCATGTTCGGCCATCTGGGCCTCCCAGGGCTCATAGAGGGCTGCGGGGACCGTTTCCTCACGTGCCAAGCGAAGCAAAGCATTCCGTTGCTCCAGCGCCCGCTTGTAGTGCGAGAAATGGCGAAGGTACGCCGGGTAGAGCCCGCTGAGCTCTAAATCCAGGAAGAGACGCCGGTCCGCCGGCTCACCGCGAACGATCACCATGTCCGCCGCAGTGATGGACACGCAAGGCAGTCGGCCCATCAGGTCGGCGGCACGGGGAAGCGAAAGCCCGTTCAAGCTCGCCCGCTTCCGAACCCCTCGCTCAAGGGTGATTCCAAGCTTTGTACGGCCTTCGATCGTCTCCGCCACGACGATTGCTCGGTCCGAGCCCTCCCGTACCGCCTCGGCGTCCCTTTGACCCCGAAGCAGCCTGGTCGTCGAGAGGAGATACAAGGCTTCTAGGAAGTTCGTCTTGCCTTGGGCGTTGCGTCCGGCGAGAACATTAAATCCCGGCGACAAGTCAATCGCTAACGTCTCGTAGTTCCTAAATCCATCCAGGAAGAGGTTTGTCACTCCGAGCAATCGAGGAGACGCATCCGGAGCTTCGGGGAGAGTTTCCCACGTCTCTTTATCGGAATACGAAGCTCTCATGTTAATCTGTTGTTATGCTTATGACGAGACTGTTTTGGGGAAAACTTTTCGTCTAGGTTCAAACCCGGCCTTCCCGATCCAACCCGTCAGGTTCAAAAGGCCTCAAAACCTGCACAAACCGAAAGTGGAAAACCCTGTGGGAAACCCACGCTTTGTGTAGGTCCCGCGGAACCACTTGTCCCCACCGCGGCATCCCCAAAATCTTTCCCCAAGCAATCCACCGAACTCCCCGCCAGCTTTCCCACTTCAGAGCACCCCGCGTTGACGGCCAAATTTCATGACGACGGCCTCGGCTAAATAGAGCGGGTGAACGTTCGGTACTACCGGTACTTTGCGGCGCTCGGCGATGGGCTGCCAAATTTCCACGAGCAGCTTATTCTGGATGTTCCAGCCCAATTCCGGGAACCGGTCGCAGAGCCGCTTGAGCGCGTCGTATTCCTCCATCGTCATCCCGGGCAGATCGCCCACGCTGCCTTCCAGCGGGTGGATGCCGGCCACGTGGGGCGCGGCGGAGAAGAGGGCGACCGGCCGCTTTTCGTAACATACGACGGTTCCCGCCACTTGGTCGCCGATGCGTTGCGAACGCGTATTCGTAAACATCGCGATCAGACCGAGGAAGTAGGGCCCGGGGAGCATGTCCGCGATGCGAAGGAGGTTTCGGCCCACGGCGGCGAGGAAGGTCACGGGCGTGCCGTCGGCCATGCGGACGCGAACTCCGGCCATGCGCTTACCGAGCGTCTGTCCGTTCCACAGCCCCTCCAAAAGAATGAAGTAGAGGAAGGGCACGGCGGTGAAAAGCACCGCGATAATGGCCGCATACAGCCCCTGATCGGCCAAGCCGATGGTGAATTGGAGAATCATCGCCACGCCGAATAGGGCGGCGGTTACGATAACAAGATCGAGAAAGTGGGCTCCGATCCTACTGCCCAGCCCGGCCAACCGGTAACTTAGGATCGTCTTTTCCGGGCTGAGGATGACCAAATCCTGATCCACGAGAAGATTGTACAGGCAAGCGATGGTCCCGACACGAAGGTTTTGGTTGCTGGTGGCGCTAGGAATTCCCTTGGCGGCGCTCGGCGCGGCGGTCGGGTCACCACTCATCGCGGTTGCTTACGACCTTCTTCTGGTGCTGGTGGCATGGGGAACGGTCCGGCTTGCGCCTTCTACGGACAGTCTTCGGCTGAAGCGGCACTTCGACCTCGTGCTCTCGGTGCGGGCATCGAACAAGATCGTTCTCGCGATCGAGAACGACGGGAATGAGTCGATCCGGGCCCTCCTTCGGGATGAGGCGCCGCCCACCTTTACGGCTTCGCGCCGTGAGTTTAAAGTGCGGATCGACCCGGGCGCGCTGGTGGAGTTGACCTATCACGTGACCCCGCCCGAGCGCGGAAGCGACACCTTTCGCGGCACCTATCTGCGCGTTGAGTGTCCGCTCGGGTTGGTCACCAAGCAGGTGAAGCTGCCGACGGAGGAGCCAGTGCGGGTGTATCCGAACGTGCTGGCTTTGCGCGAATTCGATTTGTTGAAGCAGCGCGGCCGGCTGAAGGATATGGGGATCCGCCGGGCGCGGCATCGCGGGCTGGGGATGGAATTCGAGTCGCTGCGGGACTATGCGCTCGGCGACGACTACCGGAAGCTCGACTGGAAGGCGTCGGCCCGGCGCGGCAAGCTGGTCGTGCGGCAGTTTGAGCAGGAGCGCAACCAGAGCATCGTCATCTGCATCGACATCGGCCGGCACATGCTCGCCGAGGTCAACGGGGTTCGCAAGCTGGACCACGTTTTGGATGCCTTGCTGATGCTGACGAACGCGGCCTCATTGGCGGGCGATTTCGTGGGGTTGTTGGTCTACGCGGATACGGTTCGGCGCTATATTCCGCCACGGAAAGGGCGAAACCAGGTCGGAATCATCATCGACGCGATTCACGATTTGATGGCGGAGCCGATCGAATCCGATCCGATCGGAGCGTTTGCCTATTTGGCTTCGCGCTGGAATCGACGCTCGCTTTTGGTCAACTTTACGGACTACGAGGATGCGGATCGGGCCCGGGATTTGGTCGTTGCCTTCGGTCCGATGGCGCGCCGGCATTTGGCGTTGTTGGTCCGCGTGATGGACCCGCGCATGGATGAGGTTTTGGCCAAGGTCCCCGAGTCGGTGAAGGAAATGTACATGCAGGCCGCGGCAACCCTGCTTCTTGACGACCGTCGCACGGCGAAGTCGATCATCAGCTCGGCGCGGATCCATACCGTGGATAGCGAGCCGCAGAACCTGGCGTCGAGCCTGGTTTCGTATTACTTCATGGTCAAAGAGCGGAGCCTTTTGTAGCTGGGACGGTTGGTCGATTTCAAGCCAGGTTTCTGCGGCACGCCCGGCACCATCGCGTCGACGCTCCGGTCCCGTCTACACGCTACGCGCCGTGTCTCCAGAACGCCGTATAAAATGGGTTCAACCCTTTCATGTATTTGTCCGTTCAATGATTGCTATGCGCCGCCTTGCTCTTCTCGTCGGGATCGCCGTTTTGGTCGCTGGGTGCAGCCATTCCAGTCAATTGGTGGGGACATGGAAGGGGCAGCTTGTGTCGCCGGAGGAACCTGCTGGAGATAAAGATTCGGGCGATATTGCCAAGGGTCTCGGCAAAGTGGTGACCGGTTTTGCGAGCGCGCTCGTCGGCGAAATGACGTTCGAGTTCAACAAAGAGGGCAAGTACAAGGCGAGCATTGCGTTGGGGAGCACCACGGGCACCTACTCGGTCAGCGGCAATACGGTGACCCTTACGCCGGATTCGGATAAGGACAAGAACTCCCATATGTCCATGAACATGGCCGAGTGGACGATCGATGGAGACAAGCTCCGGTCGAAGAAGGACTTCAAGTCGGACGGCGAGATAGTGTTGACGAAAGTCAGCTCGAACGAGCCGTAACCCCAAGTAGAATTCGAGCATGGCCGACTCGGATGTGACTTCACCCGTAAATCGTCCGGCGAAACGACTTCCCTCGATCGTTTTGGTAATGATTGGGCTCCTTACTGCTTACGGCCTTAAGGTCCTGGTCCTGAACCGGCCTTACGGGCCGGGCTCGGTGAGGCGGGTCAATTCGGCAAACCCTGAGTTGCAACTCGCGGCGAAGCGGGCGCAGTCCGAATTGGATTCCTTTATCGCCGAGCTCGCGCGGCCGACGCCGGACGAAAGGTTCGCGATTCTCGGTGCATTTAAGACCCCGCAGGGAAACGAATATCTCTGGGTCAAGGACCCTTCATTTGCCGACGGGAAGTTCAAAGGGGTTCTCGCCCAGCCACCGATTGCCTATCGAGAGGCCTCAAAGGGCGACCCGGTCACCGTGGATCGGAAGGACGTCTTCGACTGGAAGATTAAGACCAACGACGGCGTGCGGGGCGGCTATACCGAGAAAGTCCTTCAGTAGGAAGTAGAATCGGTCCTTCCCGCAACGACGCGAGATAAAGCCGTGGAGCCGACCCGACAAGAGTTTCTGCATATTTCTCCTCCGGAGAAAGTTCTCTTCTACTTGCTAGTGTTCGCGAGTCTGGCGTACATGGCATGGCAGATCGCCGCGCGCGTCCGCCTCTGGATGAAGGGGCGCCCGCTCGATACTTTGAGCACGGGATGGCGGTATTGGCTGCCTTCGAAACAGAACGTAGGCAAGTGGATCAAGAACGTCGTGGAGTATGTGCTGCTCCAGAAGAAGGTGCGCTCCTCCCGGCCGAAATCCGGCGCGCCAATGCATCTGCTGATCTTCTACGGGTTCATCTCGCTGGTGCTGGCAACGAGCTTGTTGGCGGTCAACACCTACGGTCCGGTCAAGTTTCACCACGGAACCTACTACTTAGCCTACGAGGCGACGTTCGATTGCCTAGGTTTGTTGCTGGTGATCGGCGTGGGTTGGGCGTTCGTCCGGCGCGGCTTGGCGTTGCGTAAAGAGCTTGGCGCGGCGGCGCTCGTGGGGGCGGACGACGAGACGGTCGCGAAGCAGATGGTCGACCGGCGGCGCTGGCCGATGTCGTCCTCGGTGAACGATTTCTTGACCCTCGGGCTGCTGTTCACGATTGGCTTGACGGGTTACTGGTTGGAGGCCTGCCGGATTTCGAACGTGCCCCAGTCTTTCGACACCTACTCGTTTGTGGGTTGGGTTTGGGCGAAGGCGCAGGGGCCGGTTTCGGACAACTTCTATCACTTCATGTGGTGGTTCCACATGGTCTGGGTGATCGTATTCTTCGCGGTGATCCCGAAGATGCGGATCCGGCATGTGCTGATGGCGATCGCCACGACCGCAGGCAAACCGGATGTCCCGATGGGCCGGCTGAGGACGATCTCTATGGAAGAGGTCGAGCAGACGGAGCAGGTCGGCGTGAAGGTCGCGGGGGACTACTCGCGTTGGCATTTGATGTCGCTTGACGCGTGTATGGAGTGCGGTCGCTGTACCGAGGTTTGCCCCGCTTGGAACGTTGGAAAGGTCCTTAATCCTAAACAAATCGTGCAGGATATTCGGGGGGCGATGGCGTCCGGCCAAGAGGTTGCCGCGGCGGTTTCGCAGGAGGCGCTTTGGGCGTGTACAACTTGCAACGCCTGCGTCGAGGCTTGTCCCGTTTTGATTCGGCACGTCGATTTGATCGTAGATTCCCGCCGAAACTTAGTCAGTGAAGGGGCTTTGAGTGGTCCGGCCGCGACGATGTTGCGGCAGACGGCGAGCACCAGCAACGCGTGGGGGCAGTCGGCTTCACAGCGCGAGGATTGGATGAAGGGGCTTGACATTCCTTTGTGCCGCGACGGGGTCGAGTTCGAATTTTTGTTCTGGGTCGGCTGCGCGGGGGCGACGGATCCGGGAGCAATGAAGACCACGAAAGCGGTGGCGGATTTGCTTAAGAAGGCGGGCGTGAAGTTTGCCTGTTTGGGCCGGGAGGAGGCTTGTACCGGCGACCCGGCCCGGCGCGTGGGCGAGGAGTTCCTGTTCCAGGAGAAGGCTGCGCAGAACGCATCCGTCTTCGAGCGGTACGGGGTCAAGAAGGTTGTCACGGCCTGCCCGCACTGCTTCAATTCGTTGAAGAACGAGTACGCGGAGTTTGGGGCGGCGATGGAGGTCTTCCACCATACGCAGTTGTTGCAGACCCTGGTTCGGAAGGGCGATTTGCTGGCGGCAAAGCCGGGGCGTGAGGTCGTCTATCACGATCCTTGCTACCTGTCCCGCGTAAACGAGGAGAGCGAGGCGCCGCGCGAGATCTCCGTTGGGATGGCCTCGCCGGAGCACCAGGGGAAGAAGACTTTGTGCTGCGGCGCCGGCGGCGGTCGAATGTGGATGGAGGAGCCGCCTTCCCAGCGTCCAGCGAATCGGCGGACCGAGGAGTTGTTGGCCACGGGGGCGACGACGGTCGCGGTGGCGTGTCCCTTCTGCCGCATCATGCTCGGCGACAGCATCAAGCAGGCCCGCCCGAACGACGAGATTCGGCTGTTGGATTTGGCGGAGATGTTGCAAGATGCGAATCGGGAGTAGGTGTTTTCGAACGGCGAAGCCTCGTCGAGATTGCCAATTGGATCGGTTCAACCGAAGAACTGTCGCGCGGTAGGATTTGCCCTAAAGGGCACGTATCTAACGACTGAATTATTTTGGCCTGCCTGTGTACCAGGGTAGCCCGCCTCCGCGTGCGCTACGGCGTGCAACCCTTCGCTAGCGTCTAGAGCCCCTTCAGGGTTCCGAACACCTAATCGCGACTATGGTCGATGATGGCCTTAAGTGCGGTTCGTCCTAAAGGGCATGTATCTGAGAACAATGTGCCTATGATTCGCGGCTGTACCAGGGTAGGCCGCACCTCCGCTAGCGCTTCGGCACGTCCAACCCTTCGTTGAACGGATAACCTCTTTGGGGTTAGGGGTGCGGGCTATATCCATTACTCATACGCCTAATGCCTTATTAGAATCGGAGCTTTCAGAACCCTGTAGGGGTTCCAGCCTCCAGCGAAGGGTTGACCGTCGAAGCGCAGCGAAGATGGTCTACCCTGGTACATAGGGGAGCAACGACATAAAAGGCCTCAGACTCCAGCCCTTTAGGGCAAATCAGAAGGCGCAAGAACCTTTCAATTTATCGCGATACAAACGCAGCACATCCGAGGCCGACCCCGCTACTATGGAGACACATGGTTTCGGTTCGTGAACTGACGAAGCGGTTTGGGGAGCAGACGGCGGTGGATGGGCTGTCGTTTGAGGTGCCGGCGGGGCAGATTTTGGGGTTTCTGGGGCCGAACGGGGCCGGGAAGACGACCACGCTGAAGATGCTCACGGGGATGTCCGAGCCGACGTCCGGGACGGCGGTGGTTTGTGGTTTCGACATCCGCGAGAATCCGATCGAGGTTAAAAAGAGGATCGGGTTCGTACCGGATTCGGCGGCGGTGTTCGAATCGCTGACCGGGCTCGAATACCTGGAGATGGTGGCCGGGCTTTACGGCATTCCCGAACAAACCGCTTATCCGCGTATCGAGCAGTTCCTCTCGTTCTTCGACCTCGACATGGAGACGCTCCGGTCGAAGATGCTGGGGGCGTACTCGAAGGGGATGCGGCGGAAGGTCGTGATCACCGCGGCACTCCTGCACAACCCGCAGGTGGTGTTCTTCGACGAACCATTGGAAGGACTGGACGCGAACGCCGCCGTCGGTTTTAAAACGCTGATCCAATCGTTAGCGCGCGAGGGGAAAGCGATCGTGTACAGCTCGCATATTCTGGAAGTCGTGGAGAAGGTCTGCGACCGCGTGATCATCATCGATAAGGGGCGGATGCTTGTAGATGGACCACCCGAGGGGCTGGTGGCCGAGCACGGGGCGGAGAGCCTGGAAGCCCTCTTCACGCAGTTGACGGGCGGCGAGGAGATGCTGACGCGGGCGGAGACGTTCGCGAAGACGTTTGCGCCATGAGCGAGCCTTACAAGCCAAGCGTCGAGTCCTTCTGGGGCAAAAAGGGTTCTCGATCAGGGGATAGCGCGCCTTCGAACGAGAAGGTTTTGCGCCGCCTGTTTCTGCTCCTATTTTCCCGGGGGCGAAGCTCACGGGGCCTCGACCTCAAGAAACTCCGGGCCTCGAAGGGGCGGCGTGCCCTTGGCTTGTTCGCCGCATTTGCGCTTTTCGGATTCCCATCGTTTATCGCGTACGGCCATCCGGTCGCCTATCTGGCGGTGATGCAGCACGCGATGACGTTTCTCTTCATCGGGTCCTACGTGGTGACCGTGGCGTCGGCGACGATGTTTAACGCGGACGAAGCCGACGTTTTGCTGCACCGACCGGTGACTTCCGAGCAGTTGATCCGGGCGAAGACGACGGTGCTGGCGATCGTGTCCGTCCGGTCCGCGCTGATCATGAACTCGATCGGATTGGTACTCGGGTTTTTCGCCCCGGATGACCACAAACTGTTCTGGCTGGTGCACGCGTTCTCGTCGGCGGAGTCGGGGATCTTTTGTGCGGCGGCGGTCGTGTTGGCGTATCAGGTTTGCCTACGGAAGGTAGGGCGCGAGAAGTTGGAGCGGGTGATGACCACGTTCCAGGTGCTTATCGCGGTGTTCTTCACCATGGGGGCGCAGATCTTTCCTCGCCTGATGATGCGGAACGGCGGATGGGAAAGCGCGCTTGCGTCGCCGTGGATGAAGTTGCTTCCGCCGTTTTGGTTTGCGGCGTTGGACGATGCGGTCGATGGTTCGCGCGATCCCGCGAACTGGGGGCTGGCGGTGTTTGGGATCGCGGCGACGGTTGCGGTGTCGTGGCTCGCGGTAGTGAGGTTTTCAAAGTCGTACGACACGGGCATGCAGGCGCTCTCCGAAGAGACGAAGAGCCAGGTGGCGAAGCCGATTTCCAAATCTGTCGCGGTTTGGATGAAAGGGCGCGCGCCGTGGAAGTGGTTTCTTCGCGACTCTGCCGCCGCCGCCGCGTTCGTGCTGGTCGGGACGTACATGACGCGGGATCGGGACGTGAAGCTGCGCTTGTACCCTTCCCTCGCTCCGAGTCTTACGCTGCCAATCGTGATGCTGTTTACGTTGTCGACGTCGTCAAGCGGGCCGAATCACCCGATGATGGGCGTGGCGTTCGTGGCGATCTCGGGTTGCTTCCTCGCTTCGACCCCGGTACAGGTGATGATGGCGATGCGCCAGTCGCCGCAGTGGCAGGCGTCGGATGTGTTCATGCTGGCGCCGACACCGGGGCCGAACACGGTCATGCGCGGACATTTAGTCGCGATTCTGACCTTCATTTGCCTGCCCGCGTTTGCGATTTGCCTAGCGATCACCCCGGCGATCGCGGGGTGGAAACTGCTGCCGATGATGATTCCGGGCGCTATCTTGATGCCGCTATTTGCCCAGATTGGAGCGTTGCAGAAGAATATGCTGCCGATTTCGGTGCCGGTGGATCAGGGAGCGTCGGTGCGGGCGGGTTGCCTCATCTCGATCCTGATGATGATCGGGCAGATGGTGGTTGCGGCTTTGGCGACGTTTGCGGTTCTGTACGGATTGTTCTATCCGTTCCTGGCTTTGGAGGTTGTCGGGGTTGGCATCGCCTGTTGGATGATCGACGCGGTCTTGCGGCAGCGGGTTTGGCGGACGGCGGATTGAGTTACGCCACGTGGATGGCGGGCCGCTTTTCTGCGTTCGGCTCCACGCGGCGCAGAATTTCGTGAGTTACGGGAGCGACGTCGCCACGACCGGTGAGGATGTACTTGAAGAGGTACACGGCCGGGTTTTGATCGCCCCAGTGGAAGAACACGTGGGGCCGGGCGGCGCTTAGGTCGCGGATGTGGAGGGCGAGGGCGGCAATGGCGTTGGGGACGGCGGTGCCGGTGGCGCGCAGGATCTGGAACTCGCCGACCTGCACTCCTTTGACCTTCAAGGCGCCGGAGAACTCGGACGCGTCGGGGACGGTGACTTCCACAAACAGGACGCACTCTTCGGGCGAGAGTTGGTGGTCCCGACGCGCCTCGTAATCTTCCTCACGGTACTCCGCTTGGTCCCGCGCCTCGGGGCGGTTGGGGATAAGGCAAATGCGGGCGCCGTTGCCCCTTTCGACGGCGTCCTTCACGAACTGGAGGGCGGCGGCGTCGAGGTCAACCCGGTCCACGCGTAGTTCCAACGTCCGCCAAACGCGTGAGATGAACGACATCAGGACGATCGCGAAGATGAAGAGGCTGGCGATGCGAAGGCCGTCGGGGCGCTCCACCATGTTGGCGACCGTGGTGTAGCCGAACACCAGAGAGATGAAGCCGAATAGCCAAGTCGCCGTCTTCTGACCCTTCTTGTGCGCGGAGATGGTGACCGCGACCGCGGCGCTCGACATGAGCACCAAGACACCGGTGGCGTACGCGCCGCCCTGGGCGTTAACGTCCGCCTTGAACACGAGCGTGACGAGGAACGCGATGGCGGTGAAGACCAGCACGAGGGGTCGGACCGCGCGTGTCCATTCTGGGGCCATGCCATAGCGGGGCAGGTAGCGGGGCACGATGTTGAGGAGGCCCGCCATGGCACTGGCTCCGGCGAACCATAGGATCAGGATCGTGCTGACGTCATAGACGGTGCCGAATCCTTCGCCGTAAAAGTGGTGGGCGAGGAACGCGAGCGCGCGTCCGTTTGCATGTCCGGCGGGGTGGGTGGCCGTCGCGTCCAGAAACTCTTTGGCCGGGATTAGAAGCGTAGTTACGAGGCTGCTCGTGATGAGATAGATACTCATCATGACCGCCGCGGTCCCCAGCAACCGGTGGGTGTTCTTAATGCGACCCGCCGGGTTCCGTTCGCTGTCCGAGGATTTACCTTGGACAAGGGGCATAACCGCGACCCCGGTTTCGAATCCGGAAAGCCCAAGCGCCAGCTTCGGGAAGACAAGCAAGGAGATCCCAAGAAGCATCAGAGGACTGCCCCCGTGGGTGTGCATCAAGCCGTCCTGCCAGTGAGCAAACACGCCGGGGGTATGGAAGACCCGGATCAGGCCCTCCATGATCACGATCATGTTTAGGAACAAGTAGACCGAGACGAGCACCACCGCGATGCCGACGGCCTCGCTGAAACCCTTTAAGAAGACCGCTCCCAGGAGCCCGACGAGGACCAAGGTGACCGGCACCGCCTGTCCTTCGAGCGGTTTGCGCACGAGGGGGTTCTCGATCAAGTGGGCGGTTGCGTCCGCCGCCGAGAGGGTGATCGTGATAATGAAGTCCGTCGCCACAAAGCCCAACAGGGCCAACACGAAGAGCTTGCCTTGCCACCACGGCAGCAGCTTCTCGAGCATCGAGATGGAGCCTTCTCCGTGCGGGCTCTCGACCGCGACGCGCCGATAGATCGGGAGCGCCCCGCCGAGGGTCAGGGCGATGAGAATCAGGGTGGCGAACGGCGAAAGGTAGCCGGCGGCCAGGGCCGCGATGCCCGGTTGGTAGCCGAGGGTGGAGAAGTAATCGACCCCGGTGAGGCACATGACCTTCCACCAGGAACTCTTGTGGTGCTCGCGATGCTCGGTGGGGGCATGGCGGTCCCGGAAGTAACCCTGGAAGAGCCATTTAAGGAAGGCGGAATTGTTTGACGGCGCGGGCACGGTTATCGGGATGCTACTTCACTGGTACGGGTTCCGGCATCCGCCGTTTCGTGCGACGCCTCTCATTGCTCCTTACTACGCCGCTTTCCTCGGGGTCGGTATTCTGCCGAACCATGCTGCCTGTCTTTGCCGCCTTGCTCCAACAGTCCGCGAATTTGCCCGAATTGAAACTTGAACAGGGTCCTCGGGAGGGTCTGACGGTTCGCTTGGGGGACCAGGCGATTATCTTTGCTCCAAAGGGATCCCTTTTTACTTCCTCCGGTTCTTTGGGCAGCGCGATGGGGACGGATGTGCCGGCCAAGCCGGTCTTCTTGGGATATCCGCACGGTCCGAAGACGTCCGAGTTCGTGCCCGCGGGCCGGATGGCACGGACTTATGAGATCAGGGTCAAAGGGCCACTCGATGCGGATGTTCGGGCTTCGGCCGATTCGTTTGCCTGTAACGATCGGGTGGAGTCGGTTCTGGGCAGCGTGTACGGCCACCCTTCGAGCGGCGCGGATAACGGCATTTACGATCGCAAGGATGACTGGCTGCTTACGGTGGACTCAGGGGTGGTATCGGCCGTCAAGAATGGGCATTACCGAGTGCATTTCGGCGCGGGCGAGTCGGTGATCCGGATAAGGCCCTCCTATTACCGAAACCATCTCGGATATTTCCTTTGGGATAATTCGCGATCGAATTGGAAGACGCCGGTTGCGGGTTGGTGTTCTTGGATGGCCCATTTGCAGGGGGTGACCGAGAAGAACGTCGTCGATGCCGCGAAGTTCTTTAGCGCGAATCTGAAGGATTACGGTTACGGGATTATTCAGATAGACGACGGGTATCAGCGGGTTTCCCAGTTTCCGGACGGCGACGTTGCGGTTAAGGAGCCGTTTGCGCACTATTGGACGATTCCGAACGAGAAGTTTCCCTCCGGTTTGAAATCTCTTGCCTCGACGATATCGGGGCTTGGGATGACGCCGGGAATATGGGTTGGCGACTATTTGCCCGCCGGGCTTAATCATAAAGAGGGTTACGTTCAGGATGCCGACGGTAAGCCACATAAGGGGCCTTGGGTGAACTACGCGATGAACGGCAATGACGCCGCCGCTATCGACGAGGCTTATGTGAATACGGTTCGCGAACTGCGGGCCGACGGCTGGCGCTACTTCAAGATCGACACCTTGCGTCATGTCCTTTACGACAGCTATCGCCAGGTGCCGGAGTATTGGCAGAAGCGGGGCGAATCGATGGAGGAGGCTTACCGGAAGATTCTCGCCTCGACCAAGAAGGCGGCCGGGGCGGACAACTATCTGTTGGCCTGCTGGGGCACGATTCCGGAGTTGGCGGGGATTCCTGACGGGGCACGCATCGGCGAGGACGTAGGGCCGGATGTGGCGAGCATGCGCCGGTCGGCGAAGTACATCGCGCAGTTTCAACATCTGAACGACGTCGTTTGGCGGAACGATCCGGACTATATGTGCTTGCGGGTGCCGGTGGCGCAGGCCCAAGCTTGGGCGACGTTGACGTTTTTGGCGGGCGGCCACGTGATGGTCAGCGACCCGATTTCCGACTATGATGCTGCTCGCTTGGATGTGTTGCGGCGCGTCGGTCCGCCTCTGGTGACGCGCCCTTCGAGCGTCGTGCCCCACGGTCCGGATCCGGAGTTTATGACGCTTCGGGCGGAGAAGGATGGCGAGGAATGGACGGTTGCGGCCCGGTTTGGCTGGGGTTCGGCTGCAGCGGTTTCAGTGCCGCTGAGTTCGTTGGGCTTGCCCTCGGATCGTCCTTATTTGGCTTTTGACTTCTGGCATGAGAAGTTTTTGGGTGTGGTCCAAGGGTCAGCGCCTTTTGATGCTTTGGCGGATGGGGCTTGTCAGGCGATTTCTTTGCGGCCTTCGTTGGGTCATCCGCAGGTTTTGGGGACGAATCGACACCTGGGGCAGGGGGTGGTCGAGCTTTCTGGTGTGCGGTGGTCGGGGCACGCGCTGAGCGGTCGATTCCACCGGGTGGCGGGTCGGGCTTGGAGCGTGTATGCCTATGTGCCGGCGGGTTTTTCGGTTGAGGGCTCGAGCGGAGCCGAGATCTCGCGGGACGGCGACGTGCTTAAGCTGACCTTCGCCGAGGGGTCGACGGCGATGGATTGGGAGATTCGGTTTAGAAAACCCAATGATTGAGCGTGTGTAAAATCCCCTCGAACGAGTCGCCAGTATTAATAATGTTTTGAAGGGCCCGAACCATCTGGCTATGGGACACCCTCTTGTTCTTTTCTTGGTAGACAAGGACGATACCGGAATGGTTGGGGGCTATTTTGTGGAGAACCCTGAAGTCGTCGCAATTATATGTCATGACGATCCGCTGCCCTTCGGTTGCGCGAAGTAAGACCTCGGAATCCGTGCGGCCATCGAGACCAAGATCTGTGGTTGTGACGACATCGAATCCGGCTTCGCGCAACTGTCGAACGAGAGACTTCGCTTTGATGTCCTCGTCCAAAAGAACCCTAATCACCGAGAGAGATTCCTGAAGCCAGAAGTCTGGCTTTTTCCTCGGCAGCTTCCAATTCAATCAGCGCGATGTTCTGCTCGCAGTACCGGACAGCCTCCCGCACGGCTTCAACCGGCAAATCCCGGTCATCCGCAGCCTCTTCAACCGTCATTTCGTTTGCAAGCATGTCATGCCATATGGTGGAGGCCAGCAACTTGCGTCCCTTTACATAAAGTTGTTTGCGCCAAGGATGTGGCCTCTCGCAAAGGTAAGTCCAGGCGGGTGCGCTTGACTCCAGATCCGGCAGCATCAATCGTGTAGTTCTTCCTGCCGAGTCCAAGGTCTGAAGGGTCTTGCCGCTTTGCAGCTCGCGGGCGATTACATTTACCAATCGGGCCGCGCGGAGCATCGCGTCTTTTACGCTCGCCGCATGCAAGTGGACCCGGGCGGCTTCGAGTTCGGCGGCTTGGTCCACGTCCACGTTAAAGTTTTGGCGTCTTAATTCTTGGCTCATGATTCTTCCGTACGTCTAGAATGAGTATGGCAGACTTACGATGCGTTGCTGAACAGATGGTCGCAGCCGTCGCCCTAAGATAGCAATGCGAGTGCCCGCAACTTCGAATCGGCGAATGAGGATCTCTCGTGGAATCCTGGCCGCTGGCATGGTCACGATGGGGGTTTTGCATTGGATGGCGCCGATTCCATTCGTGGCCGCGATGCCTGGCTATTTGCCGGAGCCTTTGGCCCTTGTTTTGATCAGTGGCGTCTTCGAAGTTGCCGGTGGGGTCGGAATTCTGATACCCAGGCTTCGTGCGATGGCGGGATGGGGGTTGATCGCGTTGTTTGTGGCCGTCTACCCAGCGAACATCAACATGGCGCTCCATCCCGGAGATCATGCTTCGTTGATCTTGCAGGTGGTTTTGTGGTGTCGGCTTCCGCTGCAAATTCCGCTGATTTATTGGGCTTTGCGCGTGTCGGATTCGGGGCGGCGGGAGGCCCATTGAAGGCGGTCGCCGTCGAGGAAGCGCCAGGGGACGTCGTGCCATTTGCCTTCGGCGATGCCGATTCGCGTCGTCGCGATGACGTTCTCGACGGGATGGTCGACAGGGATCAAGTGTAGGTTGTCGTCCTGGCTTAGGAGGTCGATTCCGTTGTCTTGGCCGGTCACCGCAAACGCTTGGGCAAGCTTTCCAGGGCCGCTAAGTAGTCCGGAATCGGCAACCGGCCGCCCTTTCGATTGGCGGCGGGAGCGCATCTCCTCCAAACCCGCTAAGGGCTCGGCCGCGCGAATCAGGATGCCGGCGCCGCGGCCAGGCTCGTGGGCCGTGATGTTGAGCATCCAGTGGACGCCGTAGTTGAAGTAGACATAGGCGAAACCCGGCGGGCCGAAGAGGTGCATATTCTTCATCTTCGACTTGCCGAAGGCGTGGCACGCGGGGTCGTCTTCGCCACGGTAGGCTTCGGTTTCGACGATTCGGGCGCGGCATTCGCCTCGAACGAGGATCGCGCCTAGCAATGCCGGCGCGGCGGCGACCACGTCTTCCGCCAAAAGCTCGCGGAGGGAGTTCAACTTAGGAAGAACCGCATCTCTTCAAGTGTTCGCATCGGCATATCGTCCATCGCGTAGCGGGCGGCTCGCGAAAGCCGCGCGACTCGGGCTTCGGGTAGCGCGGTGCGCCAGCGAGTGAGCGCTTCCTCATTCAGGGCAAGGTCTTCCATGCCCCAGAGTAGCAGCGTCGGGAAGCGTCGCAACTCGTCTACGCGCTCCCATTGAGACTCGAACCAGGGCGAAAAGCGGATCATGTCTTGAGCGGCAGCGTAGGGTCCGTTGCGTTCTTTTTGTCGCTGAAACGGCATCAGATACTGCTGGCGGGTGAAGCGGGGGACTCGATTTCGGTCCGCGAAGAGCACGGGGAGGAAGAAGCTGGGGTTCGCGGGAAGGACCCGGTAGTAGAAGCGGTTGAACCAGTTGCCGAACATTCGGTACAGGTTGCGGGCGTCCCGATCTTGGGTCAATGACCAGAGCCACGTGTTGAAGATTACGAGCTCGCGGATGCGGTTCGGATGCTCCAGGGCCCAGTTGAGTCCGATAGGGCCCCCGAAATCGTGGACGACGAGGGTGGCGTCGCGGATGTCGAGCTTTTCGAGAAGCCCCTCAAGCCGGCGATAGTGCGCAGGCGGCGAGTAGTCCGCATGCTCCGGTTTGTCGGATAGTCCGAAGCCTAGGTTGTCGACCGCGATGCAGCGGTATTCGGAACGCAAGGCCTTGATTATCTTGCGCCAGCAGAACGACCAGAGCGGGGAGCCGTGTACGAACACGATCGGGCGGCCTTGGCCTTCGTCTACATAGCTCATCCACCCGTCGCCTGAATCGTGCGAGTGGGTTAGGAACGGGTACTCGACCACGTTCAACCAGGGATGAGGATCGTTGACCCGCAGAAGGGTGGCCATGACCTAAATGTAGGATACACCGAGTTCTACGCGACCATCTCCTAAAGCTTTGCTGTTAGGAGATGGCCTCATAAATCTCGGCGTTCTTGATCTTGGCTCCGGCCTGGGGGCTGCGCCCCGGGGGCCGGAAAGTATTTTTTGATGTTTTTTGGCATCAAAACGCCAAAAAACATCTCTCGCGGGGATGCACGGAGGGACTACGCCTTGGCGAGGGCTTGGTCCAGGTCTTCAAGCAGGTCCTGGGAGTCCTCGATGCCAACGCTGAGACGCAGCATCGTGGGGGGGATGCCGCGCTCAAGCCGCTGCTCCTCGGTCATCGTGGCGTGGGACATGAGGGGCGGGTAGGCAATCAGGCTTTCGACGCCGCCGAGCGATTCGGCGAGGAGAATAACCTTTGTGCTTTCCGCAACCTTGCGAGCCGACTCGACGGACTTGAGTTCAAAGGCCAACATGCCGCCGAAGCCGCCTTTCATCTGGGCCTTCGCGACATGGTGGTCAGGGTGCTCGATGAGGCCGGGGTAGTGGACAGCCGCGACCTTGGGGTGCTCCGCGAGGAACTCGGCGACGGCTTGAGCGTTTTTGCAGTGCTGGGCCATGCGACAACCGAGGGTTTTTAGGCCGCGGAGCGACAGCCAGCAGTCGAACGGCGACGGCACCGCGCCGAACGCCTTGTTCCACTCATAGATATGGGTGTAGAGCTCGTCCGAGTTCGTCACCGCGGCGCCACCGATGACGTCGGAGTGGCCGGAAATGTACTTGGTCGTCGAATGGACGACGATATCCGCGCCGAGGTCGAGTGGGTTTTGGAGCGCGGGCGAGGCGAAGGTGTTGTCGAAGACGACGACGAGATCGTGCTTTTTGGCTTCCGCGATCACGGCGGCGATGTTCGAGACGCGGAGGTTCGGGTTGGTCGGGGTCTCGAAGATCAGCATCTTCGTTTCAGGGCGGACCGCTTCGCTGATGGAATCAGGGGTCTGCGCGCAGAAGAACGTGGTCTCGATGCCTTGCCGCGGCAGCCACTGCTCGGCGAGCCGGAAGGTGCCGCCGTAGATGTCGTTCGCCATCAGGAGATGGTCGCCCTTCTGAAGGTAGGACAAGACGGCGGCGATCGCGGCCATGCCGCTTCCGTAGAGCACGGCATGCTTTCCGTTCTCCAGCGAGGCGACGACCTGCTCCAAAATCTTGCGATTCGGGTTCTGGCACCGCGTGTAGTCGATCGCCGGAATGTGGTCGAGATCTTCCCAAGCGAACGTTGCGGATTGATATAGCGGCGGAATAACGGCCCGAAATTTCGGATCCGGATCTTGTCCGACGCGAAGGGCCCTGGTAGCGAAGCGCATGGGATAAGGATACTGACCCGAATCCCCAACTAGACCAGCGGCGTTCGGCCGCCCGAATAACCTTTTGCAAGAAGACCTATTCGATGACCGGTTGGTTGGGAATAGGCATGAATCGTCGTATCCTGACGATTGTTCCCGGTAACGGAACGCTCAGCAAAGTGGGCGTCATCGGCATAGGGGAGAGCACTAATTGCCGATGGACGCCCCTCATGGGGCTTGTTAGCGGACATGGCTGCGATATCCTGTTAGCCATGAGTCTCGTAGGAAGGGTAGGTCGGAAACGGCCCCGCGCGAGACTGGCGATGGCCTTCCTCTATCTCATCCTCAGCCTCGGCGCGCTGACGATGCTTTATCCGTTCGCGCTCATGCTGAGCACAGGGCTAAAGGGGCCCACGGATCAGAACGATAACCGCCTCATCCCCGGCTTTACGCGCGACTTGGCGGAGCTTCAGGCGAAGTATCTGAACGACAAGTACGCCGGCGATGTGAGCCAGATCGCCTCAAGCCGCCTCGGAGCTTCCGGCGACCTTCGGAAATACGACGATTTTTTGAAAGCCCTGCCGATCGACTATTGGCAGTCTGGCTTCCGCATCGCGCCGAGTCAGGTGACCAGTCGGCTGGCAAGGCAGTATCGAGATTGGCTGCGCAAACGTTATTCCGGCGACATTGACGCCTTGAATCGAGCTTACGTGGAAGAAAACGTGGCCTTTCAGACGGTGGCTCCGCCTACGGAGATGTTCGAACGAAAGGTTTGGCAACCGGCGCCGGGCAAGAAATATATTGAGTGGCAGGAGTTCAAGGCGGACCTGCCGACCGAGTTTCGAATTCCCGTGCGCGAGACCTGGATTTTCCAGAAGTTCCTGATGGGCAAATTCCAGAACCAGATCGGCTCCGTGCCTCCGGAGGTTCGTGGGAGCGCGAAGCGGTTTGAGGAGATCGATTTGCCAGTTGGGTCTTCGCCCCTCTTAGCGGAATTTCGCAAGATGGAGCCGGAGAGGTTTGCCCACGAATCAAGCGAAGCCAAATGGCGAGCCGTTGCCGGGGACGTGCCGATGCCGATTGCGTTAGCGGAGGGGGAATATGTCCGCGCGCATGCCGGAGAGATTCGCTCCGAGTTTGCGGGGCGGAATTACCGCTACGTGCTCGACTACATCCTGATCAATGGGCGCGCGGTTTGGAATACGGTTTGTTTCTGCCTCTTAGCGATTCTCACCCAACTCACGGTGAATCCCCTTGCCGCCTATGCGCTATCGCGGTATCCCGTGCGGCAATCGGGCGCGATTCTCATCTTTCTGCTCGCAACCATGGCGTTCCCTGCCGAGGTGGCGATGATTCCCTCGTTCCTGCTCCTCAAGAACCTAGGGTTGTTGAATACATTCGCGGCCCTCGTGCTTCCCGGCGCGGCAAGCGGCTACATGATTTTTCTCCTGAAGGGATTCTTCGATTCGCTTCCGCAGGAACTGTTCGAGGCGGGTTCGTTGGACGGGGCGAAGGAGACGACGATGATGTTGCGCATCGCGTTTCCGCTTAGCCGCCCCGTGCTCGGCTATTTGGCGCTACTCGCCTTTATGGGTGCTTACGGATCGTTCATTTACGCGTTCTTGGTCGCCCAAGACCAGCGGATATGGACATTGATGGTTTGGATTTACCAGTTGCAAAACGACGCGCCTCGGTCCGTACTGATGGCAGCGCTGACTTTGGCGGCAGTTCCGACGTTGGTTGTTTTTCTCTGTGCTCAGCGCGTGATCATGCGCGGCATCGTCCTTCCCGGCGAGCGGTAGCGGACTTCCGGCCTACGTTCCGTAGGGCATTCCCGCGATTGTTTGATGAATTTAATCAAACCGGGAACTTTTTCCAGCATTGGTGGTTACACGGTAAATTTTGCCGTGTCAAGACGAATTGTTCGACTAAAATACTGGGACAAGAGAAGGGTTTCCCTGGAAATGATTTCCAAGGTTATTGTCCAGAGTTTACGCAGTAACTAGCGACTTACTTAGCCTGAGCAACAAGCGGCAAGAGTTCATTTCGGGTTCATATTTGCGAACAATAATATGTCCCTCGCAGCCGAACAAGGGACCACAACCCCTCGTCTGGTGGGCACATGGGGGGATTGATAATGGAGGGTGACGAGGCTACGGTAGGAACGATTCTCAGCCGAAGCGAAGCCCTGTCAAGAGCAGCGGAAGCGGGCATTCTCCTATATGGCGGTGCCGCGTTCAGCGGCCTCGCGCGGTCGGCGAGAAGCGGGCGGCCTCTTCCGCATCTGGTCGTCTGCCCTGAGCTTTCTCAACCCCCGGCCGGGACGCCCCCGGACCTTCAGCGATCGAATCTGATTTCGGCGTCGAACCGTTTGGCCGTGCGTACGGGCCTTCCCCTTGTTTTGAATTTAAGCGTCGCGCTTCTATCCGGCGGGGCACATCGGGCCGTGGAGAATGCGCGGGTCGATATCTGGCAAGCGGATGCGGCCGGGGACTATTCGCCGGAAAGGCCGGCAAGTGGCGACTCGTGGTTGCGCGGATACCAGTTGACGGACGATTGCGGCGACGTTCGATTTTTGACGATTTTTCCGGGTTGGTATGCCGGGCGCACGCCGCACATTCACTTCAAGGTGCGGGCGAAGGTCGGCGAGAAGTTGCTTGAGTTCACCTCGCAGCTCTTTTTCAGCGCCCACGACATCGACTACGTTTACTGCCGGACCCCTTACCGCGAGTTTGCTTCGCGGGATACGGATAACGACCGCGATCCGATTTTCAACCAGCATCAGTCCGATGGCTCCGTGGCCGGCCAATATTTGACCTTGCATTTGGCCGCCAATCCCGCCGGCGCGGGGTACGCGGCGCAGTTCACGATTCTTCTGACCGAGCCTTCTTGTGCTTCAGATTCTGGTTGCTCAGACCCTCGCCGGCATGCGTACGTTGACTAAGTAGCGCAAAGCGGACGGGCTCCGAGTACAATGGAGTTGAGCGCGGGCGTAGCTTAGTGGTAAAGTTCCAGCCTTCCAAGCTGGCCATGCGGGTTCGATTCCCGCCGCCCGCTCCAAAATTTGGATGCCGCGCCGATTCGGTGGTAAGGTAAATCCAACGCCCATGAGCGGGCGTAACTCAGTGGTAGAGTTCTTGCTTCCCAAGCAAGCTGTCGCGCGTTCGAGTCGCGTCGCCCGCTCCAACTTCCTTTTCCGGCTCGCTTTAAGGCGTCGCGCGCGACATGAGGACTCGAATTCTGGCCATCCATTCTTCGGCGGCGGGCATGGAGGAGAACTCGATTTGGATCATGGGCATTTCCATGCTGTTGATCGTTATTCTCAAGGCGATGTTGACTTGCTGGGTATTGGAAACCGTGTTGGCGGTCAAGTTTTCGTGCGCCCGCCCGTAGACGCCTTGAGGCTGGGTGATGGTGCCGTATTCCTGGGTGTGCGACACGGTTTGGGAGTTGCTGGAGATATGCGCTTCGAGGATGTCCTGCGGCCCGAGCTTCAAGCCGGCGACCTGACCGGACGTCAACAACTTGGCGACGAATAGGGTCGTGCCGCCGTCGCATAGTCCCATGAATGCCGATAGACCGGTTACGTAAACCCCGCTAGGGTTCTGCTGAGAGTAGGCGCTCATATACGCGTCGCGCTGTTTTGATTGGTTGAAAGCGCCAAACGTGCAAAGAAAGATGAATCCCGCGACTAACGGGGCCAAGAACGTGACGCCAACGGCGAGCCAACCAATGAGGCAAAGGGCAAAGATGGAACCGCAGATGGTGCAAACGATCAGTGCGCCGTTCGTCTGGCCGGTTGGTTGAGGGGCTGCCGGCACCGCAGGGACGGTTACGAACGAGTTGACCTGGTTCGCCGCACCATTGGCAGGTGGGGCTGCCGACGGCGTCATATGGGGAGCAGAGGTTGTGGTCTGAGTCGCACCGCAGTGGGAGCAAAATCCATCCGTGCCAATGGGGCCATATCCACATTGGTTGCAAGCAATCGGTGTCTCCATCCTGGAAGATCTTACAGTTTTCCGATTGGCTTGGTTGTGAAAACGTGGACGAATCTTCACCACTTTGCGAGATTTTGTCTAAGCGTGCAAGCGCCTTTCGCGTCCCACGTATGGCCAGCGTTGCCGCCGGCCTTACGCGTTTTCAGTCCTTAGAAGCCCGGTAGGAACTCGGCTTCGGCGGCGAATAGGCGGTCGGCCATTTCGAAGATCTCGGCGGGGGAGCAGACGGCGCTGGTTAGGGGGTCTACCGCCAGCGCGTAGGTGGCCAGTTGTTTCGACTTGTGGATCGCGGCGTCGGCGGCGAGGTCGAACATTCGCATGTTGGAGTCGCAGATCGCGGCCATTTGCTTCGGCAGTTTGCCGTAGCGGGTGGGCTGGATACCTTGGCGGTCGACCAAGCAGGCGACCTCGACGCAGCCGTCGTGGGGGAGGTTTTCGATGAGGCCGCCCTCGTTCGAGACGTTGCCGTGGATGACGTAGGGCTGGTTCTTTTCGATGGCTTCGACGATCCAGGCGCCGTATTCGTAGCTGCGCTCCAGCTTGATCGGCTCCTCGCCGTTGATTTGGGCGAGGCGGCTGGCGTCTTGGTTTTTGCGCCAGGTCGGCCAGTTGTCGGCGTAGAAGCTCTCTTGGCCGCGGTAGCCGGTGTCGGTGTACTTGTCAAGGAGATCCTTACGCTTTCGGTAGTACGGGAGGTACTCGCTGAGGTGGCCGCTGGATTCGGTGATGAAGGCACCGAAGTGGCGCATCATGTCCGACCGGACCGGCTCGTCGGTGGAGAATTTGGACGAGCGGTCGTTCGCCATCTCCATCAGCTTTGGATACACGGAGACGCCGTCGGGGCCGTTCAATTTGGTGAACCAGGCCAGGTGGTTGATGCCGGCGCAGGCCCAATCCATGGATTCGTACTCGACTTCCGCGAACTTGGCGAGCATGCGGGACGTGCCCTGAACCGAGTGGCAGAGACCCACGATTTGAACCTCGGGGACCGCGCGCTGGGCGGCGAGGCACATCATGTTCATCGGGTTCGTGTAGTTCAGCACGACGGCTTTCGGGCAGAGCTCGCGGACATCACGGAGAATGTCGAGCCACACGGGGATGGTCCGCATGCTCTTCATGAGTCCGCCCGGGCCGATGGTGTCGCCGATGTTCTGGCTGACGCCGAATTCGAGCGGGATGTCGTTATCGAGCCGCACGCACTCGACGCCGGAGACCTCGATCGCGTTGACGATGTAGTCCGTGCCGGGAAGCACCTTGCGTCGGTCCGTGCTCGATGTAACCGTCCACTTCGCGCCTTCGCCGGCCTGATCGACCACCTTCTTCAGGAGGGTCTCGGTGAGGCCGAGGCGGGTGGCGTCGATATCGACCAGCCGCAGCTCGCCGCCCATCGAGCCGGGAATCAGAATGATGTCCTTCAGGATCGAGGTGGTGAAGTGGGAGCCGGCGCCCATCATCACGACGTTGATCTTGCGCGGCATCTCGCCCGGCAACCCTTTTCGGGCATCCACCTGGGTGTGAGCGGCGTGGCCCTCGAGGACCACGGGGGTGACGGCTTCGTCGAGGGGAAGGTCGGTGACGGACATGACGCCGATAGTTTACGTTCCAGGTTCCGTAGCTGGCTCGGTTAACGGAGAGGTTAACGTGATTTCGGGGCTGGTAAGCTCACGCGCCCATGGACTGCTCTCCGGAAAAGGCCGCTTTGGCGGTCCTCAATAATGCTTTGTGGTGCGATATGGTTTGCCGTGCCCATGGCTGTCGCACGGAGTGGAGCGAGTCGCTTTGGCGATGCATCGACAATCCGCCGCCCTTTTATCCCCACGCGGTGGCCCGGGTTGCGAACGCTTTGCTGGGCGGCGAGTTGCCGACCGTTATCAAGGACAGCTACGCCGATCTGGATGTCGATACTTTGGGCTACGACGTGATGTTCGATGCGGAGTGGATTTGGGCCGAACCATCTCTTTTCCCGCCGGTCTTGGCTTGGAGCCGAATTACTTCTGCCGCCGGCCTGGTCGAATGGGAGCGGGCTTGGCGCGGCTCCCCATCGGATTTTGTTCAGTTCCCCTCCAACTTGCTTGATGATCCGGCGGTTGCGTTCATGGCGGCTTGGGGGGAGGGGAAGATCGTGGCTGGCTGCATCTTAAACGAGACGCCACCCGGGGTTGGCTTATCCAACGTGTTTGGCGCGCGCGATGGTTTTTGGGCGGACCTTCGCGCGATGGCAGCCGTCGTCTTTCCTGGCGCGCCGATTGTGGGCTATGAAAATGGAGAAAGCCTGTTGAGCGCACGCTTGGCGGGTTTCGAATCGATCGGTCCGCTACGGGTTCTGGTCAAAAAGTAGATGCACAATCGTTAGTAGCTAACCGAAAGCTTGAGATGGCGCTCTGGATGCGCAGCAATTTGCGGGTAGATCTCGGCCAGGTCGTCGAAAGGGATGGGGGTATCGATGATGCCTTCGCCGCGGAGTTGGCGGCGCTCAATTAGCGTCCACACCACTTCTTTGATACGGTCTTCGTTCCAGCGAGGATGGTCGGGGTTGGGGTCGGAGCAGGCTCTCGTGAACACCAGGCGCTGGCGGTTCATATGGGCTTCGCCGCCGAAATCTAGCCCCGCCGGAAAGGGGGCGGGAAAGGCTCCGTAGGCAATCGTGCCGCCGTAGCCGACGCCGCGGAAGGCGGTTTGGAGCGCGCGCCAAGCGCCCGAGAAGTCGATGGCGACGTCCACGCCGCGCATGCCGGTCGCCTCGCGCAGCATCATGCCCGCGTCGCCGGCCATGGGGTCGATCGTGACCGCGCCGTAGGCTTCGGCCACTTTTCGACGGGCCGCAATGGGGTCGATGGCGAAGACGCGGTTTGCGCCAGCGGCGCGGGCGACTTGGACGGTGGCCAGGCCAATGGCGCCGAGACCGAATACCACGACGTCGTCGCCGATTCTTACGTTGCCGTCGCGGATCGCTCCGACGGCGAACTCTCCCGGATCCTGCATCGCCGCGTCTTGCCAGGCGACGTCTTTTAGGGAGCGCAATGCCTTCCGGTCAACGGTGGGTGCGTCATTGAAGCCACCCCACCAGCAGACGGACTCGCCTTCTGGCGTGACGCCGAACTGCATGTTGCCGAGGGGGACGGGGTAGTTCCAGAGGGCGCCGCCCGGGATGTGGACGCGGTGCTCGGGATCCCACCGACCGCGCTCGTTCGCGTAACCTGCGATGAAGGCGGCCATCGTGCCGTGCTTCTCGACCCCATGCGTCGGCCGGATGCGGACTTCGCCCTCGCGCGGCTCCCTCGCCGCCACTTCCTGCCATCCGATCTCTCCAGGACCGAAACAAACTAGCCTCTTTGCCATGCCCCAACCATACCAAGAGTGGGCTAAGATTTGAACGCGTTAACTCCCATGCTGTCCATTCCGAACACCGACTTACGCATCTCGCCCATGTCCTTGGGCACGGCTGAACTTGGCACGAAGATCGGCCAAGACGATACTGACGCTTTACTGGATGCCTATGTGGCGGCGGGTGGAAACGTCCTCGATACCGCCCACTGCTACGCTTGCTGGACACCCGGAGGGATCGGGGCCAGCGAGCGGGCGATCGGAAGCTGGATGCGCCGGCGAGGGGCGCGAGAGCAAATTGTCATTTCGACCAAGGGTGGCCATCCGCCCATGGAGATCTTTCCCGAGTACGCGCACCCGGCCGATTTCCTTTCTGCGGCGGCCCTTGCGCAGGACGCGGCGGAGAGCATGGAGCGGCTAGGCACGGATGTTATCGACCTTTACTATTTGCATCGCGACGATGGGGTAACTCCGGTTTCGGAGGTCATCGACAGTCTGAATAACATACCTGGACTGCGCTATCTTGGTGCTAGCAATTGGTCGATCGCGAGGGTGAGCGAGGCTAACGACTATGCTCGGCGCACCGGCAAGCGTGGATTTGTCGCTTTGCAGAACCAGTGGAGCCTTGCGGTTCCAAATTGGACGGTCACGGCGGATCCGGTCAACCGATTTGTGACTCCGGAGGATGCTCGGTGGTGCGAGGAGAACGGGGTGCTGAACCATCCGTATTCATCGACCGCGAATGGATATTTCGCTCGTGATGACTGGGATGGTCCTTATGCCGGCAGCGAGTTGCGACGGGCACGGGTCCGTGAGCTTGCCGCGCGTGAGGGATTGACGCCGACTCAGGTCGCTCTTATTTGGCTCATGAGTCAGCCTGGGGTGGTCGTGCCGATTATTGGAACGACGCAGATTGAACGGGTTTTGGAGGCGCACGGAGCTATCGGGCGCTCATTCGATGCAGCGACATTGGCTTGGTTGGCAGGGGATTAGGGTTTTGGTTGTTTAGATTGGGAGATGTCTCCGAGACGCCCTCCCAAGTCCTGGCACGGAACCAGGGCTTGGACTACACGCTACGCGTTCCTAAACGCGTCTACTCACTTTGATTGTGAAGGGCTCACATACTGTGAAAAATTCGCATGAGTTGCCGTTTTCGGTGTTACCATGCAACCTGTAAACGCATTAACCACTGATGGCTACTCTTCGCGATGTTGCGCGGCTTGCCGGAGTTTCGACGGCGACGGTTTCGAATGTGCTGAACTCCCGTAATCAACGGGTCAGCACGGAAACGCGGCAGAAAGTCCTGGCGGCGGTAAGGGAGCTTCGCTACAAGCCCACGGCGCTGGAGAAGGACCAAAAGGCGATTCTTACGAAGAATCTGGGGGTGATGTTGATGGACATTACCAAGAATCCGATCACGCGGCACGGCTATTTTCGCGAGGTGCTCGACGGGATTATGGAAGCGGCGATGTTCCGGGGTTGGAGCGTCACGATCTTTGCCGAGAAGCTTTGGGACGACCTGGGTTTGGCCGTTCGGCGGTCGTACGATGGGCGTTGCGACGGGCTCGTGGTGATCGCGCCGACCGTCGCCAACGAAACGGTCGCGGCACTTCAGGAACGGGGGACGCCCCTCGTTCTGGTGGGGACGACGGCGACTTTGCCGGGCGTATCGAGCGTGGACATCGACAATGAGCAGGGGGCGATTCTGCTTGCCAGCCACCTCCTGGAACTCGGACACCGAAGCTTCGCTTTTCTTGGTGACCGGCCCACGATCATGTCGGCGGTGGAGCGCGAACGCGGCTTCCGCCATGCGCTCCTTGAGTCCGGCATTCCGGCGGACCGCTACCGCGCCAACTGGGCGCGGGACGGGGGGAAGTCGCTGGAAGATTTTGTGAAGGCCTGGAAAAAGGAAGGCCGCAACCGCCCGACCGCGTTCTTTGGGTGGCACGATCATATGGCGCAAGCGTTTTTGCGGATATGCCAGGCGGAGGGAATCCGTGTCCCCGGCGACCTCTCGCTGGTGGGAATCGACAATGCGCCGGAAGGCATAGAATCCCAAATCACTTCGGTGCCCCAGCCGCTTCATCTGATCGGCAAGCGGGCTTCGACTTTGCTTATCGACCGGCTCGCCGAGCCGGACCTTCCCGACGAGATCGTGCGGTTCTCCGTCGAACTCGTCCACCGCGCCAGCACTGGGCCCGTGCCCAAGCTCGCGGCCATCTGAACGAACGCCCGGTATCTCAATGAAGAAATATCTCCCACTTTTCGCATCCCTCCTTGTTCTCGGCGCCTTTGGTTGTCATGGGAACGATGCGCCTGCCGACGATAAGTCTTTGCGCGCGGCGCTTTCCCAGAAGGAGATCAATACCGACAACATTCCCGTCCAGAACCGCCAGATGGTGCTCAATGCGATGCGCGCTCATGGCCCGAGTACGAAGGCGGATGAGCTCGAAGTGAAATGGGGAATGAAAAAGTAGCTACGATCTGCTAGATGGTGGATGTCGCAATCATTGGCGGCGGCCCTGCAGGTTCGACCTGCGCGAGCATGCTGCTTAAATACAACCCGCGCCTGAAGGTGGTGCTCGTCGAGCGGGACCCTTTCCCGCGCGATCACGTTGGCGAAAGCCAGCTCCCGGTTATCAGCCGGGTGCTGGAGGAAATCGGCTGCTGGAACAAGGTGGAGGCCGCGAACTTTCCGATCAAGATTGGCGCGACGTACCGGTGGGGACGCACCGACCAGCTTTGGGACTTCGAATTTATCCTTGACGGCAAGTTTGTCGGCAGCGCCCGGCCAGGCAAGTACGAGGGCGAGCGGCTGCAAACGGCCTTCCAGGTCGACCGCGCGGTCTACGACAAAATCCTCCTCGACCACTCGCGTTCGCTTGGCTGCGAACTGAGGCAGCCCGTTTCGGTCCGGCAGGTTCTCGTGAATGGCGACCGCGTCGAGGGACTCGTGCTCGATAACGGCGAGAAGATCGTCGCGAAGCACTACATCGACGCCTCGGGGCACGCCGGCATTTTGCGCCGTGCGGTCGGCGTGGAAATTGAAGCGCCGACATCGCTTCAAAACATCGCGATCTGGGATTACTGGCAGAATGCGGACTGGGCGGTCAGCGTGGGTGTCGGGGGCACGCGCGTGCAGGTCTTGTCGATCGGCTACGGCTGGATCTGGTTCATTCCCCTGAGTCCGACCCGCACCAGCATGGGGCTGATCGTGCCGGCTTCCTACTACAAAGCCTCGGGCAAGCGGCCGGAAGAGCTCTACGCCGAGGCGATCGCGGGCGATGCGGTAATCCAGAGCCTGATCAAGAACGCGACTTCGGAGGGCAAGCTGACCACCACGAAGGATTGGTCGTTCCTTGCCAACCGGCTTGCGGGAGAAAATTGGTGGCTGGTGGGGGAGAGCGCGGGGTTTGCGGACCCGATTCTCTCGGCGGGAATGACCCTTGCCCATGTCGGAGGGCGGGACGTCGCCTATGCGATCCTGGCTCAAGAACGGCAGGACTACGAGGCGGAGTGGTTAAGGAGTTGGTACGACGAATCCAACCGAAAGAAGATCGCCCAGCACATCCGGTTTGCCGACTTTTGGTACTCGGCCAACGGCCTCTTCTCGGACTTGAAGGAAGAGACCCAGCGCATCGCAAAAGATGCGGGACTCGACATGACGCCGGACGAGGCTTGGCGATGGTTGGGCACCGGCGGCTTTGTTCAGGCGGAGGATGTCGGCTCTGGCCACGGCGGTTACAGCCTCGGCGCCGTGAAGTCGATAACGGGCAACTTCCTCGGCACGGGCCCCCGCTACCAAGTGGAGGGGATGAACACGTTCCAACTCAACCTGGATGGGGCGACTCGAAGTTGGTCGGCACGCATGATCAACGGGAAGATCGAGCGGCACCGTACGTACGTGCGTGGTGAGGCTTCGCTTCCCAACGCGGGGATCTACCGTTTGTTGATTACCGCCACGAAGGATGGCGCGACGGCGCCCGAGCTGTTCCAAATTTTCGCGGGCGTACGGGACTCGGAGCGGATGGCGCCGGACCAGTTTTCGACCTTCCTTCACGACGCCTACTACTCGCTTGAGTCGATGGTTTGCGACGGTTGGCTAACCGCCAGCTACGATCCCGCTTTGCCGGCGCTCGGCATTCCGGAAGGGGTGGAGAAGGTGATTCATCCCAACCGGGACAATGTGAGTCCGCCATGAGGGCGCGCCTGCTCGGGGTCTTCTTCGCCTTATTGATGGCGATCCGCGGGTGGGCGGAACCGGTGACGATTCGGTATGCATGCTCCTCGGGAGGCGATAATTTAAAGCTTCTGAACCGGATGGCGAGGCAGTTCGAGCAGGAGCATCCGGGCATCCACGTCAAAGTCGAACCGATCGTCGACAACTACGATAACAAGTTGCTATCAATGATCGCGGCGGGGGTTGCGCCCGACGTCGCGGTTCTAAATCCCAATCGTTTCCTCTCTTTTGCGGCTCGTAATGTACTGAAGCCGCTCAACGACTTCCCTGATTTGAACGGAAAGGAGGCGGATCTAGCAGGGCGCTATCAGAATATCGTCCAAGATTTCCGTTTCGAGGGGAGGCAGTACGGTCTTCCGCGGGACGTCGCCAGTTCGGCGTACATTTTCTACAACCGGCGTCTCTTTCGAGAGGCCGGAATCCCTTATCCCGACGGGACTTGGACGTGGGACACTCGGGTGCGGCCGGAGCTTCGGGAGCACGATTTCTTTTGGGTGGTGACCCAGCTTACGAAGAGGCACGCGGAGGGGGCGAAGCCGTATCAGTTCGGACTGGCTTCCTCGTGGCCGCAGCTTTGGATGACCAGCCTGCTGACGTCGCGCGACGTGAACTTGTGGGACAACGACGCTCGGCCCACTCGATTGCTCCTGAATGATCCGGCGGTGGTTGAGACTTTTCAGTTCGCCGCCGACTGCCTGAACAAACGGCATTGGATGCCGAGCAGCACGGACGTGACTCTCGGTTCCGGCTCGACCATGCAGGACGAGTTTCGGAAGGGTCATGTCGCGATGTTGGAATCCGGCGCGTGGGAGGTCAAGGACATGCGCAAGAAGATGAAGGACGATTGGGACATCGCGCCCTTTCCGTTCTTCGCGCGTGGCAAGGCGGCGTACTTGCCCGGGGAAGGCGCCGGGCTTGCGATCCTCGCTTCGTCGGCCCACCCGAAGGAGGCTTGGGAATGGGTCAAGTGGTATTGCGGCCCGAAGGGGTTGATCCCGATGGCGCAGGCGGGCGAGAGCCAACCTTCGATAAGAGCTTTGGCAACCCAGCCGGGGATTTGGCTTCCGGCGGCGGATGCTTCAGGAGTGGATCGATTGCCCGAGCATTTGGCGATCACGGATGCGGTCGCGATGCGGGTTCACAACCGGCAGACGCCGGAGTGGTTTCGGGGAATCGAGAACGACCTGCAAGGGAGCATTTATGGGGTGCTTTCGGGAGAGAAGACGGCGGAGCAGGTACTCGGCACGCTTCAACACGACGAGCCGGGGAAGATGGCGCTGGCGATGCGGCGCATCGACGCTCCGCCGTATCCGTTTGGGTTGGGGTTGGCCGTAGGCATTCTCTTGGTGCTCGCGCTGCTCGCTTGGATCTACAAGCCGGAACTGAAGCGGCGTTTAAGCAGGGTGGAGAAGGCGGAGAGTCGCAGTGCCTATCTTTTCCTCGTCCCTTGGTTCTTCGGGCTGGCGTTTACGGTCGGGCCGATGATCTATTCGTTCCTGCTCAGCTTTGCGGAGTCGGACATCATCCAGACCCCTAAGTGGCGCGGGCTCGGGAACTACGCGGACGCATTCAACCCTCGGATCGACGACACGCTTTATGTTTCTTTGCGGCAAACCTTCTACTTCGCGGCGGTGAGCGTGCCGCTCGGGATCGCGGCGGCATTGGGGTTGTCGCTGTTGCTGAACCAAAAGGTGCGCGGGGTGCCGTTGTTTCGGGCCCTGTATTACTTGCCTTCCTTGGCGAGCGCGGTGGCGATGTCGCTGATCTGGGCGCGGCTGTTCGACAAGGACCAGGGAGTGATCAACTGGGTGCTTTATGGGGCCGATGGCCACTCGGGGTTTCTGCACCTGGGGCCTTTGCTCAGCCAGTGGATCGGGACGCCGGGGGAGCCGATTAACTGGTTGGGGAATACGAAGACGGTCATTCCCGCGTTCGTCCTGATGGGCCTGTGGGGGGCGGGCGGAGGCACGATCATCTTCCTCGCCGGCTTGCAGGGGATCTCGACGACTTACTACGAAGCTGCGACTTTGGATGGAGCCGGCAACTGGCGGCGGTTCCGGAATGTGACCCTGCCTCTGATCACGCCTTACATCTTTTTCTCCCTTATCACTGGCGTCATCGGCGCGTTGCAAGTCTTTGGGCAAGCGTTTGTGCTGACCGATGGCGGGCCGGATCGGGCGACGCAGTTCATGGTCGTTTGGCTCTATCACAAGGCGTTTGGTGAGTTGCAGATGGGCTACGCCTCGGCCCTGGCTTGGATCTTGTTTGTGGTGATCCTCGCCTTTACGCTGCTTCAATTGGCGGCTTCGCGGCGATGGGTGCATTACGAAGGGGAGTTGAAGTGACGGAGGAGCAGGTCCACTTTGAACGCCGGGCGCGGGTGAGTCGGTGGGTGGAGCGGTTGAACACGGGGACGCTCTACTTCGTGCTTGTGTTTGGCGCGGTGCTGTTTATGTTGCCGCTCTACATCATGACTTCGCTCTCGCTGAAGACCGAGGTCGAGATCGCGAACACCTCGATGTGGGCTTGGCCGCAGCATGCGACGTTCGCGAACTACGTCACCGTGCTCACCGACCCCGATTTGAACTTCGTTCGGAAGTTTTTCAATACGCTTTTGTTGGCCACGATACCGACCCTCGCGAGCACCGTGACGGCGGCGATGGTGGCGTATCCTTTCGCGCGCTTGCGGTTCCGCGGGCGGGATCGGCTTTTTTTGATTTTGCTCAGCACCATGATGCTGCCGGGCGTGGTGACGATGATTCCGGGGTACGTGCTCTACGCGAAGCTGGGGTGGATCAATACGTACAAGCCGTTCCTGATTCCGGCTTTCTTCGGGGGCGGCGCGTTTGGAATCTTTCTGCTGCGGCAGTTTATGATGGGGATTCCGCGAGAGATGGACGAGGCGGCGAAGCTTGACGGCGCTTCGAATGCGGCGATCTTCTGGCGGTTGTTGCTTCCGAACTGCGGACCGGTTTTGGCGACGCTTGCGGTGTTCGGATTTGTGGGTGGGTTCAAAGACTTTATGGGGCCGTTGATGCTGTTGAACGACCCCGACTTGATGAATATGGAGGTCGGGCTGAGGTCCTTACAGCAGGCCCATAAGACTGATTTTCATCTGATGATGGCGGGCTCGATGATCGTTCTTCTGCCGATTTTCGTTATCTTCTTCTCGTGCCAGCGCTACTTCGTGCGCGGCATCACGCTCACCGGAGGCAAATGAAGCTTTTCGCTCCTTTGGATTTGTATCGCGGTTTTGGCGTCGGTTTGTTGACGGTGGCCGACGGTGCGGGCCGGATCTATCACCGGGCGTCCGTGTCAGGTGAGTTCGACTTCTTGATCGGGGGCGCTTTGGGGGTGCATATCGTCCGCGTGGGCGAGGTGGAGACGCGGTTCAGGCTGCATGCCGAGACGAAAATCGAGGATGAGGGCGGCCGATTTGGTGAGCTCCTGACGATGCTCCACTACACCGTCCTCTCTGAAACCGGCGAGGACAATTCGGTCCTTTGGAACGGCAAGATCTACCGGTTCTTCATCCGCTGGCTGCGCGACCACGTGCACGTACTGAAGGGAATGAAGTATTTCGCGAGTGACCTCAAGAGCGCGATCGAGCTGTATCGCGACTCGCAGCGCGAGGACGGGATGATCTGGGACAACGTCTATCCGCGTACCGAAGATCCAAATTATTGGGAGGTCCGGTTCGCGGAAGGGGGCTATTACCGCGCGTTTGACGATAAACGGTTCGAGTTCAAGCGGATTCCCGTCGAGAACGACGTCGAGTACCTGTTCGTCGAGGGGATCTACAGCACTTGGAAGGCGACCGGCGACGACGACTGGATGCGTTCTTGCCTCGACGCGGCGCGCCGGGCGCTGGAATACTCGGTCACTTCCGAGGTTCGGTTCAGCCAGACGCTGGGGCTCTTGAAGCGTGGCTATACGATCGATACGTGGGACTTCCAAGTCGAAGGGGATCGGATTGAGGGCGACATCATGCGGATCCGTCCTGGCGAGACCCGGTTTGGGGCGATGTTTGGGGATACCACGGGCTACATCGCGGCCTGCCGGCAGCTTGCGGAAATGCTTGATCGCTCGGGTCTTGAGGGCGCGGACGCGTACCGTTTACGGGCGGACGGATTGGAGCGGCGACTGGAAGAGGTGAGTTGGCGAGGCACTCATTTCCAGCATCACGTGCCCGAAGATCCTTCCGTGCACAGGGATTTGGGGGTGGACGAGACCGCCCAGATCTCCCTTTCTAACGCCTATTCGCTCAACCGAGGAATCGGAAAAGAGAAAGCCCAATCGATTGTGCATAGCTATAGAATGCTAAAGGAGGAGCTGCCGGAGGGGTCGCCAGGGGAGTGGTATACGATCTATCCGCCCTTCGAGCGGGGGTTCGGTGGGTTTAGCGATAGGTGGCAATACATGAACGCCAGCGTCACCCCGATCGTGGCGGGGGAGCTTGCGCATGGGGCGTTCGAGAACGGGTTCGAAACTTATGGCGCCGATATTTTGGATCGGCTGATCGATCTTGGGAGGCGGCATGGGAATCGGTTCCACTGCTCCTACACCGGCGCGCACCCTTCACCTCCGGTGCGGCAGTTTCGGTGTTTGGAGATGGTGGGACAGGTCGACGTTCACTCGTCACGGGGTTGGCCGCTGAAGAATGGAAACGATCTTAGGGAACTGCCGAAGGGTGAGCACACGTTCGCGGGGGTTCCGTTTTCTTTGGGCGACCTCGCGGTCGGGCTGGGCGAAATCTATCTGAACACGTGCGAGTTTCCCGTCCATGCCTTTGCCCGCTCGCTGTATCTCTTTCACACGCTGACTGGTCCCTCGGACATCGCGGGGACCTTGATCTGGCGGTACGAAGATGGTAGCGAGGTTCGGCAGTATGTCCAGCGGGGGCGAGATGTACTTGGTTTCTGGATGCCGGAGTTGCCCCGCGTGCATGGTGCACCACGCTTAGCAATCGGTTGGAAGGGCGCCAACGAAGTCTTGCCTTATGTAGGCGTTTCCGTGGCGGGTTTCGACAATCCGCATCCAGAGCGCGAGGTCCGTTCTATCCGCCTCGTGGCCTCTGCCGAACCAGCTTCGTGGTTTGTGATGGGCGCTACGGTGTCCGATTCGCCGACCTATTTCCCGGTTTCGCCGATCTCGTTTGGGATTCCGGATGGGTGGGGAGCCTCTGCGGTTATCTATGCGCTTATCGAGGGTCTTGCGGGGGTCGTCGACGCGGATGTGGCGTTCCGCCGGGTTCGGTTGTCGCCGCGGTGGTCGGCGGCGTCGGTTTCGTCGGTGTCGGTTAGCGTGGTCTATCCGGCGTCTTCCGGATACGTGGCGTACCGCTACCTGGCTGACGAGGGCGGTTTGGAGATGACGGTTACCGGGAGTGGGGACGAGGTGGCGTGCGCCGTTTTGATGCCTTCCGGCTGGCCGGTTGCGTCGGTTACCGTGGATGGCGCCGACGTGGGGTGGTCCGTGGCGGAGGGTTATTTGTGCTTCGACCTGAGTTTGCCGGGACCAGTGGTGGTTCGGGCTAAATGGGAGTCCCTGTGAAGATCGTGTTTCGAGCCGACGATGCAGGGTCGAGTGCCGGCGCGAACCGCGCCATCGTGGACACGGTGGTGCGTGGGTGCGTGAGGAATATTTCCGTGATGGTTCCGGGACCGGCTTTTGAGGAGGCGGTACCGATGTTGCGCAGCCTGGCCGGCGTGGATCTGGGTTTACACGTGACGCTCAACGCGGAGTGGGATTTCCCAAAGTGGGGTCCGGTTTTGCCTGGTTCGTCGGTACCTTCGTTGCTCGATGGGGATGCCTTCACGCAGAATCCGGGCGTCTTGGACTCGCGCGGCTTTTCCTTGGATGAGGCGGTGGCGGAAGTGGCGGCTCAGCTTCGGAAGGCACGAGATGCCGGGTTGGCAATCGCTTATTTGGATGAGCACATGGGGGTTGGGTGGGCCAGAAGCCTTCGGGATCGTCTGCGTGAGTTTGCTTTGAGTGAAGGTCTCGTTTACGCGGGGGATATCGCGCGGCATGTGAGTCTGGATGAGGTTTTTTCGCTTCCCGGTTCGCTCTTGGATTCGGACGAGATTGGGGTGGTTGTCTTTCATCCGGGGGCGGGCGACGATCCGGTGATGGCTGGGTTTATTCATCCGGGGTTGGAGGCGGGGCAGATTCACCGGGAGCGGGTTCGAGATCGGCAGATTGCGATGGATGCGCGGTTGTCGGGGGTTGAGTCGGTGACGTATTCCTCGGTTTTGGCACCTGCGTAGGCGTCGGCTATTTTTGGATGCTCTGCGACCCCTCCGGGGTCGGAACGGTGGGCCGTCCGTTACCCGGTATCTTCGGCGCAGGCGCGCCTTCGATGCCCGGCTATTTTCTTCGATCCCGTCCGGGATCGGTCCGTGCGTAAGGCTTGTTGTGGAGTTGGTCAAATGGACGTATGCGATATGTCCTCCCGCGAGCGGCACAAACATCCGATCACGGTTTACATTTGGGATTTCGTGGTCAACGTTGAGCAGCGAGCGAGGTTGGCGGTTGACGTTGGGCTCTCCCGTAAGCTCCGGCCCCGGCTAGATGGTCTTAGCGCGGGAGCGGAGACGGTTTGTTGGATTTTCTTGATGGTTTAGCGGCATGCGCGGCACCATCGCGTCGACGCTCCGGTGCCGGCTACACCCTTCGGGGTTGGTGATTCGTTATGAGTCGGCGAGATCGTGAAGCTGTCTCACGGCGCCTCCCGTTCGGTCGAGGGGTGGGCTACGCGCGTACCTTCTCGTTAGGCTTAGGCCGAACCTGGACGTGGCAGGTACCCTATTTGGATGGCCAAGTTTAATGTCGCGGTCGTGGGAGCAACCGGGTATGGGGGTGCGGAAATCGTCCGCCTCCTCGCTAGTCACCCGTGCGCTCAGGTATCCCTTGCGACATCGAGCCGTCGTAGCGGAACCGCCCTGCGTGACGAGTGCCCTTGGCTGTCTACCGATTTGATCCTGCAGGAGTTCGTGGCGGCGAGTCTCGAAGCCGACGTGGTTTTCCTATGCCAGGAAGCTGGCTTTGCCATGGAGCATGCCGCGGCATTGGCGCCTCGCGCCAAGGTTATTGACCTGAGCGCCGACTTTCGGCTGACCGATCACGCGCTTTACGAGAAGACTTACGGACGGCCTCATTTGAATCCTTCTTTGGCAAAGGCTCCGGTTTACGGGCTGCCAGAGTTGGTTGATCGGGAACTAATCGCGGATGCCGACGTTATCGCGAATCCGGGTTGCTATCCGACGGCTTCGCTGCTGGCTTTGATGCCGCTGGTGAAGGCGGGGCTGCTTACCGGGGTGCCGGTTATCGATGCGAAGTCTGGCGTTTCGGGTGCGGGACGGTCTCGCAAAGAGAGTGACTATCTGTTTAGCGAACTGAGTGGGGGCTTCAAGCCTTATGCGGTGGTCGGCCATCGGCATTCGCCCGAGATCGAGCAGATGGCGGGATGCAAGGTTCGGTTCACGCCGCATCTCATCCCGGTGGCCCGGGGAATCGAGTCGACGGTCCACGCTCCTGTCAAGGATGGGGTCGATTTGGCTCTGCTTCAGGCGCTTTATCGGGACGCTTATGCCAACGAGCCTTTCGTGACCATCCAGGATGCGCCGCCCTCGACGAAGCAGGTGAACGGTTCCAACCGGTGCGTGATCGCGCCGTTCTTCGATGCCCATACGGGGTACGCGGTCATCACCAGCGTGATCGACAACCTCGTGAAAGGCGCGGCCGGACAGGCGATTCAGAACATGAATTTGATGCTCGGGATTGCTGAGACGACGGGACTACCCAAGGATGGAGTGTGGCCATGACGCCAAAAGGATTTCAATTTGCCGGCGTTCGATGCGGCCTTAAGAACAAGCGGAACGACCTTGGCCTGATCTTTTCGGATCGGGCCTCTTTAGCGGCGGGGGTCTTTACGACTAACCATGTTCGCGCAGCTTGCGTGGACCACACGCGTGCCGTGGTCGCGAATGGCCGTTTGCGTGGCGTGGTGGTGAACAGCGGCAACGCGAACTGCTGCACCGGTGAGCAGGGCGTTCGCGATACGAAACGGATGGCGGAGCTTGCGGGCGAGGTGCTTGGCCTCGCTCCGGATGAGTTGGCGGTGGCCTCTACCGGCGTCATCGGTCACTTGATTGACATGGCGAAGGTAGAGAAGGGGATTCGGGAGGCGGGCACCAAGCTTGGTCCCGATCCGGTTCCGTATATGGACGCGATTCTCACCACCGACCTCGTGGAGAAGTGGGCGTATACGACTTGCATCCCTGGACAGGTGTTACCGGAGGTGGTGGACGCGCGATTCAATCCGTCGCCCGGGCCAGCTTCGGCTCCGGAAGGAGCGGGGGTGGTTTACGGAGTGGCCAAGGGGTCCGGAATGATCGCGCCGAACATGGCGACGATGCTGAGCTTCATCGTGACCGACCTCGATGCGGACGGAATCGACCTTGCCGCCTTGGTGCGCCGGGTGTCGGATCGCAGCTTTAACTGTATGACGGTCGATGGGGATACGTCGACGAACGACATGCTGATCGTGATCGCGAACGGGGCATCGGGGATTCGGCCGAGTGAGGCGGAGTTCGAGGCAGCGATTCTGGGGGTCAGCACTTCCTTGGCGAAGCAGATCGCGCGCGACGGTGAGGGGGCGACGAAGTTAGTCGAGATCCGGGTGACCGGGTCGGCGGATCCGAAGAAGATTGCCCGGACTATCGGAGAATCGCCTTTGGTGAAGACGGCGATGTTTGGTTGCGATCCCAACTGGGGTCGGATCTTGATGGCGGCGGGTCGCGCGGGGGTTCCGTTCTCGGTTTCGGACGTTCACTTGGTTTTGGCGGCGGGGGATGAGGAATTCACCCTGTTCGAGCACGGGGGGCCGGCGACATTTGATGCCAAGCGGGTGTCTTCGGCGTTGAAGTCCGACCATGTGGTGATCGATCTGACCGTGGGGGCGGGGGAATCGGCCACGATTTATACCTGCGACTTCGGTTACGGGTACGTGCGGATTAACGCCGAGTATCACACGTAGAGCGTTTCACGTGAAACGGTCCGTGTGGGATCGACGCGGTACGGTGTTTTGGGAGCCAGTGCCTTCTCCAATACGCTGTGCCAAGTTTTCGCCGGGAGGCGAAAGCTCGGGCTACACGCTTCGCGTACCGTCTCCAAAACTAAGAAAGCCTGGGTTCCTTCAACAGAAACCCAGGCTTTCTTAGTTTTGGCTTACTAGTTGATGTCGCGGTAGTGCCAGAGGTGGCCGGCGACTTCGTCTTCTCCGGCAATCGGGACGTAGTCTCGCTCGACGATCTTGCCGTCTCGGGTTTGCAGGCGCTGCGTCTTTACGGCGACGCCGCCGGCGAGGATGGTGTCGACTTCGGCGAGGAAGGCGCCAGGATCGGCGAAGAGGCCGGCGGCGTCCTTCGTGATCTTGGTCGAGTCCCGACCGACCAGGCTCTTTGGTTCGGCGTCATGGGAGAACATCCGGCAAAAGCCTTGATTGCAGAACTTGACTCGCCGGTCCGAGGTCTCGAAGAGCACGGCGGAGGGGAGGCTGTCCATGAGGACGAAAAGTCGTTGATTCGAATCTTTGAGGAGTCGCTCGACACGCTGTCGCTCTGCGATCTCGAATAAAAGGCGCTCCTTCTCATCCGAAAGGCCTTGAGCCTCCTTCTGAAGAGCTCTCGCAACCACTTCGGTCCGACTCATTGCGTCGAATCGGGCGAAGATTCGGCGCCAGTAGCTTGCGATTGTTTCGGCCGAGATGCCGAGTTGAGCGGCCATCTGGCGATCCGTCAACCCCTCGGCGGCCAGTTGTAGAATCTGGTCCTCCCTGGTTAGGCGACCTGGTTTAGCGGTGATGACTGCCATGTCTAAATCGTCGGGTGAAGATTCGTCGTTCATCAGGGGGGTGACGCCTCTCAAAGTGCAACTAAAACACGTGACACGGCAATTCGTTAACGTGGATAAGGTCTGGCCCCTTGCCGGGGCCAGACTTAGCATAGCTTACGACTTAACGGTCGAAGGCGCGCCGGCGTGGGCCATCGAATCCCATGCGGCTTCCGTTAAGCGAATAACCTCGAGGCCGCACTCAAACGGCGACTCGCAAGCCGCTACGCCGCGGCAAGCATCGATGAAGTTCTTGTCCGGGGTGCTTCCGCCGCCAAGATGCTCCGCCTTCATGCGGTTGTCCTTACGATCTACTATGGTGAGCTTGCCGTCGCGGACGTAGAAAATCTGCTCTTCGCAGAAGAACGTGACGTCCTCGTGCCAGCCGATGCCGTTGCCGACGACGGAGAACGTGCCCAGAGCGCCGCTGGTGAACTGCATCGCGAGCGCGCTATTGATGTCGACTTCGGTGCCGAACGAGTCGCCGTAGGCCGAGACCGACGCGACGCTGAGGCCGGAGCTCCAGAGAACGATGTCGATCAGGTGGCTGCCCGAGTCGTTGAGCTGACCGCCGCCCGAGAGCGAGTGGAGCTGTCGCCAGGTTCCCTTCGTGCCTCGGAGCCAGCCTTGGCCCTGAAGCGCGGCGACGAACTGGATCTTGCCGGCTTCACCCGATTGAATCTTCTCGCGGATGTAGCGGAACTCCGGCTGGAAGTGCCGCTGGTAGCTGACCATGCCGACCTTGCCGGTTCGGTCGCGCTCGGCGATGATCTTGTGGGCATCGGCGACCGTGGTCACGAGCGGCTTTTCGCAGCAGACGTGCGCGCCGGCGGCGAGGCCGTCCAGAATCTGCGTCACGTGCTGGGTGTGCGGGGTCGCGATCATGATCGCGTCCGGCTTGACCTCGTCGAGCATCTTCTTGTGGTCGTCGAAACCCGGCACCTGCTGGGTGTGCGGATGCTGCTCTCGGAACAGACTCATCTGCTCGGCACTCGGGTCTACGAGCGCGACGATCTCTGCTTCTTTAACCTTGGCGAGGTTCCCAGCGCGATACCGCTGAAATCCCCCGCAACCAACCATTGCAACGCGAATTTTGTCCATTCCAACACCTCTGTCGAACCTCGGGGAGCTTACCGGTACGCGGTCTTTCCTGCAAGGGTCGATAGGCTTCAGTTCACGATATGGCGCTCCTACAGAGCTTGGGTTATGGCCGCGCGCCCCTAGCCCGCTGGGCTAGGCTACAAATATTTCTGGCCCTTGGCCCTTTCATGTTCGGTTCAGAACTTTGCGTCCTAGTACGAAGGCTTGCCGAACGAGATTCCGAGTTCGGCGAGGGTGGCGCGCATGAAGGCGACCGTATCCGAGTGGGGATCGACGCGGAAAGCGCGGAAGCCGACCGACTTCGCCGATTCGACGTTCCCGAAGTGGTCGTCGAAGTAGACGATTTGTTCGGGTTGCAGGCCGTTCACGCTCGCGTAGAGCCGGAAGATCGCGGGGTCAGGCTTGTTGAGGCCGACGATGTGGGACGCCATCTTTCGTTCTAGCCGGTTGATCGCGGGAAAGCGGGGGCCTGCCAGTTCGGTCCAGTGGGCGGCGTTCGTGTTGCTGAGGCAGCCCGTGATCAGTCCGGTCCGCTCAATGTCGTCTACGAGCGCCTCACTGCCCGGGTACTCGCCGATCAAGATGTGGTTGTGGATGCTGAGTGCGTCCTCGATCGAGCAGCCGAGCCAGTCGCCGAGGGCCACGAGGTAGCCGGCCTCGGATAGCCCTCCCATCTGGTATTCATCGAGGGGAACGAAGTCGATGAGGGGTATGGGGGCGGCCGGGTCGAGCCGGATCGGCACTCCGGCCTCCAGCGCAGCGCCTTGCCAGGTATGCCAGATCCTCGCGAGGACCCCTCCTAAATCGAAAACGACAGCTTTTAGCTCCATGGTTGCAGACCCGTAACAATACGGAGTTCGGTAGGTTTCGAAATCTTTGGCACGAATGCGCAAGGACCCCTAAGCTACGCAGATCATGCGACAAAGACGGCAAACTTAGCTGCGACGCGGCGTGGAATAGAGACCTATCCTTAATTACCGCAACGAGAAACTCGCCGCAAATCCCTTAAACGAAAGTTATTGGACTGCGCAAGGAAGCGCCGGCATCAATCGATTGGAGCGGAGCTGGGCCAGGAGGGCCGAATTGTTTAGGGACAAAAAATTGCGAGTTATCCGCTCACTGCTTTTGGTGGCATCCGTTTTGGTTGCCGTGCCCGCGCTGGGAAGCGACGATGTCGCCCACCACGCCACGATCCTGAACGAGGTTCAGAAGCACCTCGACGGCGCACGGGATTGTGAAGCCAACGGAACTCCCGAGATCGCGGCCGCCCACGCTAACTTGGTCCTCGTCGATGACGAGGTGACCTATGCGGTGCAGTTTGTCGGCATCAAGAATAACCTCCATGACCGGTGCGAGAAGGCGCTTCAGGGCGCTTTGGACGCGTGGGAGAAGTCTCTGGACGATACGATCAGCTTCCGCGAAATCACGGATCCTGCCCAAGCCGACATCGTGATCCGCTTCAAGCCCGACGTGATGATGGGTAAAGAGCCCGTCGCCGGGTACGCAAACTGGAAGCGGACGTTGAAGTTCGACGGCCCGAAGGTCCAGTCGGTCAGCTTCAAGTCCGACCTGCAAATTCGGACAATCAATCTTAGTGGTGGCTCAATGCCTTTCGAGTGCGTCCGGCACGAGATCGCCCATGAGGTCGGCCACATTCTTGGTCTTGAGGACAGCGATATGACGGGGGACTTGATGGGGCCCCTGGATATTGCCCACCCGGTTGGTGGTCCCCAGCCTTATGAGGCTTCTGCCGTGCGGCATTTGCGGGACGAGGCACACAAGCTTCGGACCGACGCTTTGGCTCGGTGCACGAAGACGAATTAGTTTTCTTGTTTGCTTTTGGGGGCGTCTGAGGTTTCAGGCGCCCTTTTTTCGTATCTAGGGTCGGGGCCGCTTAACGATGCCTGACGACTTCATTTACCCACGAACGTCGAGCGCCCGGCTTGGGAGTACGCGTAGCGTTTCGCCTTCCGAAGCGGCCGTAAGGCTAGTTCAGTTTTCTTTGAAGGATAGCTAGGGAACTGGGATCGAGAAGATCAAGGATCTTACGTAAGTGAGGTAGATTGCGGACAGGACACTTAAGTGAACTCTAAAGTGTCCGTGGGAGTCCGCTATGATCCGCGAACCAAGCTCGGAAATTGAACTGCTTCGCGCCGCCTACGCTGCCTTCAATGCGCGAGACATTGACGGCGCTCTTGCCACCATGACCTCGGACGTGGCTTGGCCCAAAGCCTTCGAGGGTGGTTTCGTGGAGGGAGGCGAGGCCATTCGCGAGTATTGGACCCGGCAGTGGGCGGGCATCGATCCGCATGTCGAGCCGGTGGCTTTTCATCCGGACGAGTTGGGCCGCATTCTCGTCGACGTGCACCAAGTCGTGCGCGACCTCGAGGGGACGGTGATCAACGACCAGCATGTCGGTCATCTGTACACGTTTAAGGATGGGTTGATCCAGAGGATGACAATGGCCTCCGCTTCCTTAACGGCGGCATGATGCTTCACTTCATGACGGAGAACCACCTTAACCTTCGCTCAAATCATGATTTTCGGACGAGCGGAGCCGCGCAACGTCCCGCGCGGGGGACTGCCCGAAGTGTTTTTTATACTCCCGGCTGAAGTGGGCAGGGTCCTCGTATCCGACCTTAAAACCAGCGCTTGCGGCGTCGAACTCGTCCCCCAGCATCAGCCGGCGGGCTTCCTGTAGCCGAATATGACGCTGAAACTGCATCGGGCTCATGTCAGTGACGGACTTAAAGTGATGATGAAATCCTGATGGGCTCATACCGAATTCCTTCGCGATTTCATCAACTCGAATAGGCTTGTCCAAATCGGTACGGAGGCGTTCAACCGCTTGCGCTATCCGATGAGAGTGGCCACCCAACATTGCAAGGTGATGCAACCGATTTCCCTGATCACCCATCAGAAGTCGAAAGACGATCTCGCGCTTGACGAGGGGAGCCAGGATCCGAGCTTGGCCGGGTGAGCCGATGAGGCGGATAAGACGAAGCGTCGCGTCTCGAAGGGGTCCGTCCAAGGCGCTCACAACGATGGCCTTCGCATCCTTCTGACTGCGGGGGGCAGGCATTGCCGCCTCCACCATTGCCGCCCCGACCAGCGCCGAGTCTAAATCGACCCGTATGCCGAGATATGGGCGCTCGGGAGACGCTTCGTGGACCACGCCCGTTGCGGGGAGCTCTACTGTTGAGAGAAGGAAGTGGTCCGGGTCGTAGCGATAGCCCTTCTCGCCGAGAAAGATCTCTTTGACGCCTTGGACGATGACGCAGAACCCGGGCACGGAGAGACCCACCACCGGCTCGGCGGGACGAGATACGCGGAAGAGATGGAGCCCGTCGATCGGCTCTACGGCGCCATCCCTCGGGAGGGCATTCCCAATTCTGTCGAGGAGCTCTTTTCGGTTTGCTCTCTCCCTGCATTCCTCAAGATCGGTCATCGGTTCCATTTTGCCTGCCTCCTCCGCTTGATACGCCTAAGGCTAAGACGATTTGCAGAACAGTACAAGACTTCTGGAGAATGATCCAATCACACATGCATTGAACGACTGTAGATTCAACCTAAGCCGTCGGGAAGCGAATTGAAATCTGGTGATGAGCTTGGAGGCTCGTTATATTTTTAAGGAACCGCTTTGACGACTAACAAGGAGCGACTATGAACAAGACTTGGTTTATCACCGGCGCCACACGGGGTATGGGCACAGAGTTCGCAATGGCGGCACTCGCCGCCGGCCACAACGTTGTGGCAACGGGGCGGAGGATGGCGGCCCTCAACGAGGCGCTTGGAAGCGCGGAGAATCTCCTCACCGTCGCGATGGACGTCAACGATGTGGAGGCGGTGAAAGCGGCAGTCGCTGAAGCAGTCGGACGGTTTGGCCGTATCGACGTATTGCTCAACAACGCGGCTAACTTTTACGCCGGCTACTTCGAGGAACTCACGCCCGAGCAGGTCGAAAAGCAGCTCGCGACGACTCTATTTGGCGCGATGAACGTCACCCGCGCCGTGCTCCCCACCATGAGGGCTCAGCGCTCGGGGCACGTGATCACGATCTCCTCCACGGCGGGCCTGGTTGGCTATGAGTTCGTTTCGGCCTATTGCGCGGCGAAATTTGCGGTCGATGGATGGATGGAGTCTCTTCAGCCTGAGGTCGAGCCTTACGGCATCACGACCACGATCGTAAACCCGGGATTCTTCCGCACGGAGCTTCTCACCAAGGAATCGACCAGCTATGCCGAGCCGCATGTCGAGGACTACGCCCAACGGACCGCCGCTCAGCGGGAGTGGTGGACCTCCCAGAACGGCAAGCAGGGTGGCGACCCGGTGAAGCTTGCCCAGGCGCTGGTGAAGATCGCAGGCGAAGAGAGACCGCCCCTTCGTTTCCTGGCCGGTGCCGACGCCATCGCAACCGCCGAAGCGAAGATTGCCACGCTTCGGAGGCAGATCGAGGCGTATCGCGAATTGTCGAGTTCGCTTGCAATCGAGTAGGGTGAAAAAATGGTTTGAAGGAAGGATCGCGAGCATCAAGGGTCTTGTGCTCGCGATCCCGCTCATTGTCGGGCCGAACAGCCATTCCTCTTCCGAAGCTCCTCTTCGTGTGCGAGGAAACCGCAGGGGTGGTCGTCCGCGAGTTCTTGAGCGGCTTAGTGGCGGTTAGTCGTGGCGCTCCAAGTCCCGGGAAGGCGATGAAGAAGTACATTTTGTTCGATCATGACGGCGTGCTGGTCGATACCGAATTTTGGTATTTCAAAGCCGCGGAGCGCGCCTTAGCGGACATCGGCATCGGTCTGGACAAGCAGCAATACCTCCGGGATATGACGCTGGGATTGGGCAGTTGGGGCCAAGCCAAGGCGGCGGGGATTGATGAGCAGGTGCTCGGCGAACGGCGTGCGGCGCGTGATGCCTACTACCAGGAATATCTGAGAACCGAGGCCATCGAGATCGAGGGGGTCGTGGAGGCGCTTGCGGAGCTTTCGAAATATGCCCGCATGGCCATCGTGACCACTTCAAAGCGTGTGGATTTTGAGCTCATCCATGAAAAGCGCCACATTCGACAATTCATGGATTTCGTCCTTGTTCGCGACGACTACGAGTTCGCCAAGCCGCACCCGGAACCGTACCTGACCGGCTTGAGATGCTTCGGAGCCAGCAAAGAAGAGGCGCTGGTGGTGGAGGATTCCGCCCGGGGACTGAGCTCTGCCGTGGCGGCTGGTATCGACTGCGTGATTGTCTACAACGAGTTCGTGAAGGCGCAAGACTTCTCACAAGCCAGCTATCGGATCGACACTCTGATCGGGCTGAAGGACATCATCCTGACTGTCCGCTGAAGGTGTATCTGCGCCTCCGAAAGCGAAAGAGGACGGCTATCTCGAGCCCCGTCGTGGGCTGCCTTTATCAACAAGCCCCTTTGCAAAGCCGTCGCCATGTCGTATACTGAACCACATGGTTCAGTATAGCCAAGCTCACATCGATGCCTCGTTCGGCGCGCTTTCAGACGCGACCCGACGCGGCGTTCTGGAGCAACTCGGGCGTGCGGACGCTTCGATCACCGCCCTTGCCGAGAGATTCCACATGACCCTTACGGGCATGAAGAAGCATGTAGCCGTCTTGGAGCTGGCGGGGTTCGTTAGGACCGAGAAGGTTGGGCGCGTGCGGACCTGCAAGCTCGGACTGCGTGGACTGGAAGAAGAGGCGGCATGGATCGAGAGCTATCGCCAACTCTGGGCCGCGCGGTTCGACGATTTGGACCTTGTCGTCGAGGAATTGAAACGGAGGGATCAAGGAAATGGATGTAAATAGAGAAAATGAAGCCGCCGCTACGGGGGTAGAGCGGAAGTCTGAGCGTGAACTCGTCGTCACCCGCACTGTCAACGCGCCCGCGCACCTCGTGTTCGAGGCGTGGACCAAGGCGGAATTTTTCAGGAGGTGGTGGGTACCGAGATCGTTTGGGGTGACCCTGCTCTCCTGCGAAATGGATGTTCGCGTTGGGGGGCAGTACCGTTTGGTGTTTCCCCACGAGGACTCGACGATGGAGTTCTTCGGCACCTACCTCGAAGTGACACCGCACTCGCGCCTCGTTTGGACCAGCGAGGAGGGTGATGGCGGCAAAACCATCACCACGGTGACCTTCGAAGAAACCGCCGGCAAGACGCTCGTGGTGTTGAGCGATCTCTATCCCTCGGCGGCAGCGGTCGAAACCGGATCGACGAACGCGATGCCCGAGGCGCTCGAACAACTCGACGAGCTACTCGTCAGCCTGGAATCAGGCGTGGAGGCAGAATGAAACTGCGCATCCATCCGCGGAACACGGCTTTGCTTCTAGTGACGCTCGTGATGACGGTTGCGTCGGCACAGCAGAAGCTTACGAGAGGCTTCGCGCCCGTAAACGGACTCAAGATGTACTACGAAGTCCACGGGAGCGGCCAACCGGTGGTGCTGCTTCACGGCGCGTTCATGACCATCACCAGCAACTGGGACGGATGGATCGATGAACTCTCCAAGACTCGGCAAGTCATTGCCGTCGAAATGCAGGGTCACGGCCGTACGGCGGACATCCCCCGAGATTTCACCTCCGAAAATCTCGCCGACGATGTGGGCGCGCTGCTCAAGTATCTCAAGATCCCGCGAGCGGATCTCATCGGCTACAGCATGGGCGGAGAAGTGGCGATGGAGTGTGCGATTCGCCACCCGGACCAAGTGCGAAAGGCCGTGATCATTTCGTCCACGTTCCGCAGTGACGGCATGGTCGCGGGATCGCTCGAATCTATTTCGACTCTGACGGCGGACGTTTTTAAAGGCACGTCCATTGAGACGGAGTACAAGAAGCTGAGTCCGACTCCGGACTATTTTCCGAAATTCGTTCAGCGCATCGTCGCCACAGCCGCGAAACCGTACGACTTCGGAGCTGACAAGCTGAAGGCTACCAAAGCGCCCATGTTCTTCATCCACGGCGACGCGGACGGCGTGCGGCTTGCGCATGTCGCGGAGATGTTTCGCCTAAAGGGTGGCGAGACTCACGGCGACATGGGGCCGCGCACCGCATCGCGACTGGCCATCTTGCCCGACACCACCCATGTGACGCTGATGCAGCGCATGTCTGTCATCGTGCCGATGGTGAATGACTTTCTCGACGCCAAGCCGTAGCCGTGCTACGGCTGGCGCCGTTTACCGAACGCGAAAATCGATTCTCATCGCTTCCGTTACATCGGATCGTGTGACGTCTGCGATCACAATTCATGCGTCGAACTTGACCAAGTCCTCAAAGATCAGTCGACCCCAACTATTACCGTGCGCCTGGACTAGCAGCCCACCCTCTGAAAGCCCGCCAAGTTGGACCGGCGAGAAACCGAGATTTTCGGCAAGGGCACCAATCTCCGCTGCGGCGCCGTCATCGTCGCTCGCCAGGAACACGACTCTCCTGCCACCATGTACGGTCGGATCTTGGTCAAGGACGGCCGCGCCCAAATGGTTGAATCCCTTGACCAGTCTTGCGCCGGCAAAGGCCTGCTGGACGAACTTGGCAGAAGGCTGTCCTCCCAGTTCCTCAGGGGGCACGCCGTAGGCATTGGTCACATCGACGATGATCTTCCCTTGCCAGGTGGGCAGCGCCTTCGCGACATCTGGGTGCGACTCGAAATGGACCGCCAAAAAGACGGTGTCTGCCTTGATCGCCTCCGCGAGTTTTTTGGGGATGATCGTGGGTCCGATCGCGGCCGCTTCGGCGGCAAAGCTTTCTGGGTCGCGCGTGGTTGCAACGGATACTTCGATGCCCTTGCGGGCAAACGCCTTGGCCAGGGCCTTACCGATACTGCCGAAGCCGATAATTGCGTAGCTCATAGAATTCTCCTTGTGTTTAGGGGGCCGACGGCGCTCCGAATAAATCGAATGGAGCGACGAGGCACGTCAGATTTGCGCGAGGCCGCCGTCGACGGCGACTTCGCTGCCGGTCATGAAGCTGCTGTCCGATGACGCGAGAAAGGCCGCCGCCGCCCCGACCTCCGCCGGATCGCCCATGCGCTGGAACGCCGTCATGGAGCCGTAGGCCTTCAAGCCCGCATCGCTTAGCGCTTCCTTCGCGAGTTCGGTCGCCGTCGCCCCGGGCGACAGTACGTTCACCCGGATGCCGGTGCCCTTCAGGTCCTCCGCCCAGGTCCGCGCGAGGTTGCGTACGGCCGCTTTGCTCGCGCTGTAGGCGGTGAACGCCGGGGCGCCCGTGGTGCCGGCGCTCGATCCGGTCAAGATGATCGAACCGCCCTGGCCCATCAGCGGCAGCGCCTTCTGAACCGTGAAAATCGTTCCCTTCACATTGATGTCGAAGGTTTCGTCAATGTGCTTGGCGGTGATCTCGCCGAGCCGGAGCTGGCTTCCCACCCCGGCATTGGCGAAGACGATGTCGAGGGTTCCGCGCTCGGCCTTCACTACGTCGTAGAGTCGGTCGAGGTCGGCCTCATCCGAGACCGAGCCTTTCACCGCGCGGGCATTGGGTCCGAGTTCGGCCACCGCGGCGTCGAGCGCGTCCTGCCGGCGGCCGAAGATGTAGACGAAGGCGCCCTCCTCGATAAAGCGCTTGGCCGCGGCGAGGCCGATGCCGGTAGCACCGCCGGTGATCACGGCGGTCTTTCCATTCAATCTGTTCATGCTGATAGTGCTCATAGGTAGCCTCTTTTCTAGATTTGGAATCGGGTTAGACCTGCGCCAGGCCCCCGTCGACCGCGAGATCCACGCCGGTGATGAAAGAACTTTCGTCGGACGCGAGGAACACGGCGGTGGCGGCGATTTCCTCGGCCCTGCCTCGGCGGCCGAGCGGGATCTCCGTAGCCCACTGATCGGCCACCTGCTTGACCTGTTCAGGGGTAAGGCCAACTTTATCGAGGGCCGGAGTGTCGATCGGTCCGGGGCTTATCGAATTCACGCGGATGCCGCGGCCTTTCAGCTCCACCGTCCAACCCCGCGCGAAGCTTCGAACTGCTGCCTTGCTTGCGGCGTAGGCGGTAAACGACGGCAGCCCCATCACGTTCGAGACGGAAGAGTTCAGGATGATCGAGCCGCCGTCTTTGAAGAGCGGGAGGGCTTTCTGGGTGGTAAAGAACGTTCCCTTTACGTTCAAGTCGAAGGTTTGGTCGAAATGGGTCTCGGTAGCCGTTTCGAGCGGTGCGACTTCACCCCAGCCGGCATTTGCAAAGAGCACGTCGATGTGACCATGCACCTCTTTCACGACCGCATAGAGCTGGTCCAGATCTTCCAACCGCGATACGTCGCCCGCGACCGTCGTAACGTTTCTCCCGATAAGGGCGGCGGCCTCTTTCAGGTCTTTCTCTCGCCGGCCGGTGATCACGACGTGCGCGCCTTCTTCAACGAACCGTTTTGCGGTGGCCAAGCCAATTCCGCTTGATCCCCCGGTGATGACGGCAACCTTTCCTTCAAGTTTTCCCATTGCTGTTCTCCTTCTCTGGCGGAGGGCAACCCTTCTGTTGCCTATGCTCCCCATTTCGCGGTATCTTGTGGATCACTGATCCGGATACGGACGCAGTATATATGGATCACTGATCCATTTGTCAAGGAGCTATGCGAGCCGACGCCAAAAAGAATCACGATCACCTCCTTTCCGTTGCCCATGAGGTCGTCATGGAGGACGGTGTCGATTCGTCCATGCGGGAAATCGCCCGGCGGGCTGATGTCGGCTTGGCCACATTGCTTCGTCACTTCCCGACGCGCGAAGCATTGTTCGAGGCGCTGCTGCGCACACATTTCGACGCTCTGGCACTGAAGGCCGGCGAACTCGAAACGTCCAATTCACCTGACGAAACGCTTGTGTCTTGGTTTCGCGAAGGGGTGGCCTTCACTCACACCTATGGCGGAGTTTGCGCCTTGATGGCGAGCGCCCACGCGGACCCGGGCTCCCCGCTTTACGCGACGTGCGCGGCGGTGCACTCGGCGGGCGCTCGACTATTGCTCCGCGCTCAGGCCGAAGGAACGGCGCGCGCGGATATGGACGGGGAGGACTTGTTCGCCCTGATGTCGGGTCTCGCCTGGCTCGTCGGGCAGCCTGCCTTTGCGCCCCGGGAGGAACGTCTCTTTCATCTGATTACGAGCGCTATCCTGACTGATCGGTCGTGCGGCGACGTCGAGAAGGCAACTGGTTGAATCAGGTCGGAACGCCAAGCCACTGGGCCGGAGAAGTGAAGGCGTCGCTCAAATCTCGGCTGCATTGACCACTGCTGCGATCAGGTTGGTGGTTTTGCTCTCGGGGTACATCAATACCGCCAGAGATGATCATAGACGTTGCTTTGCGTGTCGGAGAGCTTTCAGGTAGTTGCTGTATTTGTATTTCGCCATGGCTTGAATGTGGGGGAGGAGGGGCTGGTCCGGCCCCTCGATCCCATAGGGTCAGGGCTTGCCGGCTCCGTTTTTGGTCGGGTCGACAAGGGTATAGGTCTGGCCGGGCTTGGGCGTAGGCGGCAGGGGTTCGCCCTGCACTGACGTGCGCTCGCGTCCGGTCTGTCCGCCACGGGGGCCGACGATGCCGTACTGTCCCGACGCAGGGGTGGGAGTTCCGGGAGTGAGGTTAGTGGTGGGCTTTTTGCTCATCAACAACCTATTGCTCCGAAATTCCGTACATTTGCCGCGACCGCGGATAAATATCTTTTTGGGCGGAGCTATATGTGGTTGAAGGGCAACGCCGAAACGAAATGCAAGACACTCAGCAGGAGATGGCGCGGGCCCTAACCCTCCAAGGGACAAAGCGGCTAACGATCTACGCTTGTCGGTTGCTCGGTGGGCTTGCCGGGGACGTTGGCGAAGAGGCCAAAGACCTCGTGATGGAAGCCGTGCGAAAAGCTATTACGGGCGAGCGTTGCTGGGATCGTGAAAAAACACCAGATCCTATTGATTTCTTGTTTTCGATTATCCGGAGCCTCGCTTCCTCTCGAAGAAAAACGGAGGCGAGAAAACCGCCGCCACGGATGTCGGCGGAATATGTCGAAGAGATCGGCGTGCTTAAACCCAGCCAACCTGAATTGGAGGATAGGATCGACGGGGAACGCTTCATTGACGATCTCATCGGGGAGCTGGGAGGCGATAGAGTTTGCGAGCGAATGGTGGAGTTGATCGTTTGGGAAGGATGTAGCCCCGCTGAGATCGCCGCCAGGCTAGAGTTACCGGCGACCGAAATATATACCGCCAGAAAAAGGCTTAAAGGGAAGATCGAGGCGTTGAAAAAGCGACAAGTGAAGTGAATGAAATGAACCAGAAGAACGGTCAAGACCCGGAAATGGCGAATATCGTGCGCCGCCTGGTCGAGGTCGCGGATCCGGATATCAAGACGTTGAGCGAAGCGGAGATGGACGCGGAACTCGCAGACTCTGGGATCGACTTTGCCGCCTTCAGTGGGCAATTAACGGACCTGATTGCCCAGGCGCAGAAGAAGTCTTTACTTAATCAGGCGCGCGCTAGTCTGCAGGATTGGCGATCTAAAGCAATAGACGCGGGACAAGGGGTGACTCGCTCACTGGAAGAAACACGCCGAGAAATCGAACGCCACTTAGGTGGTCTGGAAGGCGCGGGACATCCACGAGCCCTTGTTTATTTCCAGCAATATCGGGAATTGCCCGATGAGGATCTGCCAGATCTGTTGCGAGAGTTAGAGATGCTGCACGATCTGCCGTAAGCGCCCCATGAGACATGACCGTTTTGTCGGAGCGGATAGCGAATACGCCAAGCGAAGGGCGCTGGGCCTCATAGATCGTTTTGGCATAACTAGCTCCTCGGAAATCGACCTCGAGGCTATTGCGTGGTTTTTGGGCGTACATATTCGGGAGGCTCGCATGACGGGATCCGAAGCACGACTGCTGCGTAAGGGACGTCGTGGAATTATTTCCGTCCGGAAGGATGTGGCCAGCGAAGGCCGGCGTCGCTTCTCGATCGCACACGAGCTAGGGCATTGGATCCTCCACGAAGGCGCCGGACAGTGGTGGGTCTGCAGCGCCGAGGATATCTACGCTTATGTAGGTGGCCTTCAGGAGCTTGAGGCGAACGCTTTCGCAGCGGAGCTTGTTATGCCCACGCCGATATTTCGCCCCTACTGCGATCGCGGAACATTCGGTTTTATGCTCGTGGAGCGGTTGGCTGAGTTGTTCTGTACTTCGCTCACGGCGACCGCTCTCCGCGTCGTCGAACACAGCCCTGAGCGTTGTTGCGTTGTTCTCTCCGATGGCGAGAATGTGCATTGGAGTTGGCGAAGCGGAAAGCTGCCCGACTATGAGTACTTCATCCCCAAAGGGTTTCGCCTCCGGCAATCGTCAAAAGCTTGGTCGAGCAGTTTCGAAGGGAATTCAGGAATGAGCAAAGTTCCTCCGATGGCCTGGTTTCCCAATCTGCCAAGTGGACGAGGGTTTGAGGTTTGGGAGGAGAGCAGATACTTGGAGGGGTACGGCGTGGTCCTCACGCTGCTTTCGGTGAACGAATACTAGTCTGCCTTCCTCTTCACTCGATAGGCAGGCCTATTTGCACCGCCGCATTGGCGTCTTGGTGTGGAACAGAAGCAAACGTTTTTCGGGGATCACGGAACATCGCGCAGCTCTCAATGTGCAGCACGCAGTTCTATCAGGGCAACGTGCCCACCGGCAATTCTAGTCTCTCCCAAGTCGATGAAGAAAACCTAAGGCTGGCCGTTCCGCTGCGAGCTGGGGAACGGCATCGATATTGTGTGGCATTGATCACGGCTTCCTAGAAGAAGGACGCGACACTTCAGGCACTTAAATAGGCCTCTCATAATTTCTTCTATGAGAGGCGATTGAGGCGTTTCACGTCGAGGCGGCACATTCGCCACACGATCGACGGCGCGCTTGCTATGTGGACTCGCGGGCGAGTTTCTGCAGTCCTGGCAACAACGGCGCAACGACGGCTGCCTTCAAGATTTCGATCCCTACGAACGGAAGGCAGCCGCCGAGGAAGGCGGCTTTCCAGCCGATGCTGGCGGCTAGCCATGCGGAGCCTAGGCCGAGGTTGATGATGATGCCGATTGCGAAGGCGAAAGCGGTTCGCCAGAGGCTGGATGTCCAACCCCGCTCTGCCAAGGCTCCGAGCACGAACGAAACGACAAGGAAGGACACCAGGTAGCCACCCGTCGCCCCTGTTAGCTTCGAAGCTCCGCCGGCCAAGCCGGCATACAAAGGGACGCCCGCTGCGCCCAGACCGACGTAGACCGCCTGACTCAGAAAACCTAGCCGCTTGCCGAGGCCGAGGCCGCAGATCATCACGGCCAACGTCTGCAAAGTAAACGGAACCGGCTGCCAGGGGATTTGGATTTGGGCGCTTAGGGCGGTTAGGGCTACGCCGCCGGTAACAAGCGACAAGTCGCGGACGACGGATTGCCGGGGGAGCCAGAGGAGGGCTAGGGGGGCCTGTTTGATCATGAGATTAGGTTTTCGGGATTTAGGGCAAGCAGCTCGGGCAAAACAAACAAGCCGTCCTTGCGAACAAGAACGTCGTCGAACCAGATTTCTCCGCCGCCGTAGTCGGGGCGTTGAATTAAAACGGTGTCCCAGTGGATGGCGGATTGGTTGCCGTTTCCTCCGGGCGGGTCGTAGGAGTTGCCGGGGGTGAAGTGGAGGCTGCCGGCGATCTTCTCGTCGAAGAGGGTGTCCTTCATCGGGTGGAGGATGTGGGGGTTGAAGCCGATGGCGAACTCGCCGAAGTAGCGTGCGCCCTCATCCGTGTCGAGGATCTTATTGAGCATTTCGGTGTTCGCGCCGGCGGTCGCCTCGACGATCTTGCCGTCTTTGATAACGTAGCGGATGTCCTTGAACTCGACGCCTTGGTAGAGGGAAATCGTGTTGAACTGGACGACGCCGTTGACGGACTCGCGCACGGGGGCGGAGAAGCACTCGCCGTCCGGCACGTTGTGCGAGCCGGAGCAGGCGACGGCGCCGATGCCTTTGATCGAGAGGGTGAAATCGGTGCCTTGCGCGGTGACGCGGACCGTATCCGTGTTCTCCATCAGCTTCTGGAGGGGCGCGGCGGCGCGGGCCATCTTGGCGTAGTCCATCGTGCAGACGTCGAAGTAAAACTTCTCGAAGGCGGGGGTGCTCATCGAGGCCATCTGGCAGAAGCTTGAGGTGGGCCATCTTAGTGCCACCCACTTCGTGCGGGGGATCCGGACGCCGAAGACGACGGGGATCGCGTATTCCTGGGTCCAGATTTTCATCGCCTCGGCGGGGACGTCGGCGTGCTCCGTCGAGTTATGGCTGCCGCGTAGCGCAATGTAAGCGGTCATCTGCTCCATCTCGTACTTCTCGACCTCGGCGATGAGCCGGGCGCGCTCTGGGGTGAGATCCATCAGGATCGCGCGGCGCACGAGGTTGCTTTCCATGCGGACCGCGACCTTCGCACCCTTGGACTGGGCGACCCGCACCACCTCCGCGACCACCTCTTCGGGGATGTCGAAGGCGTGGATCAGGACGGAATCCTTCTCGTTGAGGGCGCAAGAGTGCGTGGTAAGGAGTTCCGCCAGCTTAGTGACGCGAGGATCGAGCATGCCTAGGAGCGTACCGCGCGGACTATTCGGCGAACTTGCGGTAGTTCGCCTCGAAGAGCCCTTTTAGGTGCGCAGCGGCGGTGTCGTAAGCCTCGGCACTCGGCCAAGTTTGGCGCGGGGCCAGCAGTTCCGACGGCACGTCGGGGCAGCTCGTGGGGATCTGGAGACCGAAGATCGGCTCCGCTTCGAACTTGACCGCGTCTAGCTCACCGGCGAAGGCGGCCTTGATCATGGCCCGGGTGTAGCGGAGCTTCATGCGCTCGCCGACTCCGTAGGGTCCGCCGGTCCAGCCCGTGTTGACCAGCCAAACGTGGGAGCCGTGGGCCTGGATTTTCTCTTTGAGGAGGTTCGCGTAGACCTTTGGGCGCAGGGGGAGGAACGGAGCGCCGAAGCAGGTGGAGAACGTTACCGTCGGCTCTTTGACGCCGGCTTCGGTCCCCGCGACCTTTGCCGTGTAACCGTTGAGGAAGAAGTACATCGCCTGCTCGGGGGTGAGGCGGGCGATCGGGGGGAGGACGCCGAGCGCGTCGGCGGTGAGGAAGACGATGTTCTTCGGGTGGCCACCGAGGCTGGGGATCGCGCGGGCCGGGATGTGCTCCAGCGGGTAGGCGGCGCGGGTGTTCTCGGTCAGCTCGTCGCTATCGTAGTCGGGGATTCCGTTGGCGTCGAGGACGACGTTTTCAAGGACGGCGCCTTGGGTGATGGCTTCGAAGATCTCGGGTTCGCCTTCGGCGGTGAGCTTAATGCACTTGGCGTAGCAGCCGCCCTCGACGTTGAAGACGCCTTGGTCGGTCCAGCCGTGCTCGTCGTCGCCGATGAGAAGGCGTTCGGGGTCGGCGGAGAGGGTGGTTTTGCCGGTGCCGCTCAGGCCGAAGAAGAGGGCGGTATCGCCTTCGCTGCCGATGTTGGCGGAGCAGTGCATGCTCAGCACGCCCTTCAGCGGCATCAGGTAGTTCATCAGCGTGAAGACGGACTTCTTCATTTCGCCGGCGTACTCGGTGCCCGCGATAAGGACCTGCTTCTCGGCGAAGTTCAGGGCGATGACGGCGTCGCTGTGGGTGCCGTCGGTCGCGGGGTCCATTTTCCGCTTGCCGAAGTCCATGACCGTCCACTCGGGATCGAATGATTCGAGCTCGGCGGCGGTGGGGCGGATGAGAAGCTGTTTGATGAAGAGGGCGTGGTAGGGCCGCTCGACGATGAACCGGACGGAGAGGCGGTGATGGGGGTCCGCGCCGGCGAAGGTGTCGATGATGTAGAGGTTTCTCTCTCGACCGTATTCCTGAAGCTGGGAACGCAGCGCGTCGAACTGCGCCGACGTCATCGGGTTATTGTTTTCCCACCAAATGTTGTCCTCGGAGCCGGGCTCGCGGACGGTGTATTTTTCCTTCGGGATGCGTCCGGTGTACTTGCCGGTGTACGCGACGACCGCGCCATTGTTGGCAAGGCGGCAGTTGTCGTCGAGCAGACAGGCTTCGACGAGGGAGGCAACGGAAGGGTTGAAGACGACTTCAGACCGCTGGAGGTCGATTGGCATGGTGGAGGTAATTGCGGGTGACGACATCGTTGGCGTTCCCCCGAATGCGGCAAAAAGGCCCCGCACGCGGTTCCGGTGATTTTACCTAGCGGCAGTCCGTGGGCACGTTAAGGGACCTAGCTTGCTAACGACATCCTTACGCACCACAGAGGTGTAATGGGGGGACGCCATGCATGCTTTCCTGATTGCCGCCGCGCTTTTGCCCGCGGGGACGAAGCCCCTGGGTTTGCCGATTCAGCGCCACCAGGCGGCCGACATCGCGCAAGTTGCGGTGGACTTGTTTAGGCCGTACATGCGTCACGACGGCATGCCCATCCGTTGGGTTGTGAACCGCGAGGGAGTGGCCACCCAAGTTCGGAATCGTCGAGCGGGGGCCACAAACTCGCCGCCGTTGGAACGCGCGTCCTTTCCGAAGGAGCAATTCAAGGATCTGGCCCGGTACATCGCGAAGAGCTCATTTTTCCGACTCGAACCCTTCACGAACAAGCGAGTTGCAGGCTGGCACATGCACCGGGTGACCGTCTCCGGTCCCAAGTTCGAGCTATCGTTCCAGCAGAACCACCAACCGACGCCGAAGGACGTGAAGCTGCATGCCCTCGCCGTCATTGGTGAGATCGAACGGCGGGTCGATGCGATCACAGAGCACCTCAAGTGGTCGGAAGCCCCGGCGGTTCCAAAAGGGGAAGTATCTGGGATGTGATCCCAATCCGATCCAGCGCCTCAACCGGGATATTTCCCTAGGCAATGGTCGGCACGTCCTCGCGGAAGCAATTCACTCGATGACCGAGACCATCGTTACCTTTTATAGGTAGGAAGACGGCGCAGCTTCAATGCTAAGTCCCCCTCGATCTGGGGGAGTGGGAGGTTCGCGCGCCCATCTCTGCCAACCAAAGCGACGGTTGTTGAAACGACTCGACCTGCCCAGGTGTCCCACTGCTCCACACGCCAGCGACCAGGTGCGAGGCTAAAGAGCGTGATAAGCGAAGGCGGTACATGCCTTATCGCGCGCTTCGCCGCCAGGTCTTGCCAGGTCGATTCCTCGTTTCTTACCCAGACAATCGCGGTCTTGCGGCCCACGATCGCGCGACCGATCAATGGGGGCGACGTGCTTTCGAGTGCGCCGACGACACGGTAAGTCGCTACGAACCAGTCCTGTCCAGGATTCTCGACGGTCACACGGTGCTTGCCAGCGGGCACCTCTACAGATATGTCTCCGGCGTACTTCTTAAGCGTGGTCGTGTCCCGATCGCCGTCCGGATCGGGGAACGGTTTTTCAACCACGGTAACTCCATCGCGCACGATCCGGAGGGCGGCGCCGCCGTAGCCGGAGACGTCGCCTACTCCTACTACCAGCCGTGTCGGATAGGCAAGGTCAGTCTCGAACGTGACCGGGTTGTGGAGTGCGGGATGGTTTCCGACTCCCTGCTGGACCCTCGCGAGCCGCGGGGCGACCATGCCTCGGGAACTGATGCGGACCGTTTGGGGAGCGTTGTAGGGGGCCGGGTCCCAGCCCACTCCGTCCGTCGCCGGTACCGCATCCCGCCGAGGGTGGGGACGATGCGAGAGGAAGCTTAACTTTGGAGTTTGAGCAAGGAACCCTTCGCGGTCGAACTGGATCCCCTTGACGAACCGCGCCGCCGCGCCGAACAAGCCGTAGAGGTTGCGCGGGGCGATGTAGGAATCCCACCACCAAGGCATTGCGGCGCCGCCCGCGCCACTCGCGAGGCTTGCCCAAATGGGATCATGAATCTGAAAGCCGTTTGGATCTTCGGCGCCCCGATCGCCGGAGGCGTCCGCACCGACCTCGCCTACGAAGTGAGGTTTGCCCATGCGCCCCAGCCGCGCCTGAGCGCCGAAGACGCCGAGGGCCATGTCCGGATCGTCGTACCGGTGGCTTTGGGTGTAGTCCAGCGAGGGCAGACTAAACACACCGGCGTCGCCGGCACCCTCCCCGTTTCCCCCGAAGCTTGTCGTCACCGGATGACCGTACGGGTCGATGGAGTGCAGATAGGTCGCCATCGCCGAATGCCACTGGCGCACTGGGCCTGTCACGTAGTTGGCGACGCCGTCGACCTCATTCCAAAACTCCCAACCCATGGTCGCCGTTGAAGCACCGTAGCGGGCGACCAGGTAGCGCAGCTTGTTCCGGTAGAGTTGCGCGGCCTTCGGATCGGTCCAAAAGTCGACCGGTTTCTTGACGACCAGCCGTTGCGGCGATCGTTCCCACTCGGGCCAACTTACGCGGTCGCGAAGGACGTTATAAGAGTCGATACAGAGCGCGAGCCGCACTCCGTTTGCCTGCGCAAGCGAGAGCACGCGGTCTAGACGCCATGCATTTCCAAGGTCGAACTGACCCATTGTCTTTGGCTCCAAGGCGTACGTGGTCCAGTGGGGTGAGAGCCAGACGCGGCCCCAGTTTGCGCCTTGGGCTCCGAGTTTCGGCAGCCAATCTTCGTAGTCCCTCGTGCCGTGCGGGCCTGCCCAGCCGAGGTTTTCGCCGAGCGGCCAGTATGGTGAGCCATCGGAAAGCGTGAAGTACCGGCCGTCGCGGGGAGAGACTCGAACGAAGCCGCCTTTCCCTTGCTTGGCGACAAGCGTCGACAACCGATGCGATGAGCCGCCGCGCGTGTGCACGACGAAGTCGAGGCGATACCGCCCCGCCTCGGTCGGCGCGAAGCGAATGCGCCACTCCGGCCGACCGGCCGGCGCCATGATTTCCGCGTCTTCGGAGGTCTTCGTTGGCGACGCCTTGCCTGCGGCGACGGCCTCTGTGCTGGAGACCGGGATCGGCAGGGTAGCGCGACCGATCGTGCGCCGATAGGGTTGATACAAAAAACCGGGCACGTTCAACCGTCGACCCGAAGGCGCAACGACATGGAGATCTAGCGCTATGTCCTCGGGATCGAACGGATCCCGATAGTCCCCGCGCAGATCGACGGAATACTCCGCCACCCGGTAGCGATCAACCGAGGGGCCGGCCAAGGAATGGATGGCTACGATGGCAGGCGGGCGCATCACCGGTAGGAGCATCATCGGCCTCCCCGAAGAAACCCCGCCGAACAGAAATCTTCAAAGCCCCCTTTCATTAAACGTTAGCTCAGTGTACACTTCTCCGTGAGCTAACGTTTAATGAGCACTTCCAAGCCCGCCACCCTTAAACAAATCGCGGACCGCGCCGGCGTCGGCACGGCGGCGGTTTCGGTGGTGCTCAACGGGTCTCGCTCGACCTCCCGGGTCTCGGAAGCGAATCGCAAGGCGATCCTTCAGGCGGCGGATGAGATGAATTACCGGCCGAACGGGCTGGCGCGCTCGCTGCGAAATCGGCGGACGGGGATCATCGGATACTTCTCCGGCTACGAGTGCATCGATCCGCGGAATGGCTATATCGCGGAGGTGCTCTCGGGGCTGCAGGCGGCTTGTGTGGACTTCGGTCTCGATCTCCTGCTTTACACGCCTCACGTCAACCTGACTCCGCAGAAGGTCGTGGACAGTCTCTCCGACGGCCGCCTCGACGGCCTGATCGTTACGGGCCGCCCGGAGCATCCTATCGTGCAGATGCTGGCGCGGGCCCACTTGCCCACGGTTGCGATCGCCGATCCGCTGCCGGATATTCCGAGCGTGGTCGCCGACGCCTACGAAGGCGGCCGCCTTCAGGCGCAGCACTTGCACGCCCAGGGGCACAAGAAGGCTTTGTATCTTCCGGCCGACTATCCCTTTCCTTCGGTCCTTGAGCGCCAACAGGGTTTCGTCGACGAGGCTGCCCGAATCGGCCTCTCCGTTGAGATCGGCTCGCCAATTCATGGTCACCACCCGGAATTCGATGGCGCCGTCGTGAAATCGATCGTCATGCCCGAAAGCGACCTAGAGCATCTCCGGGGCCCATCGCGAGCGACCGCGGTCGTAGTTTGGGACGATAGCCCCGCTCACCGGGTGGCCACGCAGCTCGTCACTCTTGGCTTCCGGGTTCCGGAGGATGTCGCCGTCGTCGGCTATAACGGCTGTCCATCGGCCACCGAGCTCCGGTGGGACCTCACCACGGTGCGCGCCCCGTTCCGTCAAATGGCCGGTTGCGCCGTCGAGACGCTCCACCGCCTGATCGCGGGCGAAGACGTCCCCATTTTGCAAACCCTACCGGTAACCCTCATCCCCGGCGCGACCGCGTAGGCCGCCCTCCGACCTCAAAGAAGAGAAATCATGCATAAAGCCTTCACTCTTATCGAGCTCCTGGTGGTCATTGCGATCATCGCGATTCTCGCCGCCATCCTTTTTCCCGTCTTCGCCCAGGCGAAAAATGCCGCCAAAGGAACTCAATCTCTGAGCAACGTCAAGCAAATCGCGACGGCTTCGCTCATGTACTCAAACGACAGCGACGACGCGTTCGCCGCTCAGTACGTTGACCAGGTCACCTATGGCTGGCAGCAGTCGTGGATCATGATCACGCTGCCTTACGTGAAGTCGTACGGCATCTTCAAGGATCCGAACGACAACGTTCAGATCGTGAAGGACACGGGGCCGAAGTACAGCTACGTGGCGAACGGGGCCCTCGCTGGGAACTGTATCAACACCTCGGGCACTTTCTGGAAGTTCCGCGGCGTCATCGGCTTCAACGGCGACCCTAACTACGGCGCCGCCAACTGGTACGAGAACGGCACACGCTCGCAGACCGCGATCAGCCAGGTCGCCGACACGGTTCTGTTTGCGACTCGATCTGGCACGCCGATCAACACGGATCACGACTCGGCGGCGGGCAAGATGGAAGGGGCATTCAGCCCGTGGGAAGCGGTGTTCCAGGGGCCGAACAGCTCGGATTCGAATAATGGTTCGAACGGCGTTCTGCCAGGGCAACGAAGTATTTGGAGCGCGCCGGATCCGACTTATCTGGGTGTGATCGACCGATTTTATGCCGGCAATTCTCCAGTTGCTTTCGCAGATGGCCATGCGAAATCTCAGAAACCAGAGCAGCTTGTAGACTTTGGCGGCGGTACGACCGACGGCAACGCGGGCGGCTGCTACGACAAGCGATTCTTGAACAAGTGGGACGCACTGCGTTAATGAAGTTCGCGCTGTTGGTGGTTGTGCTTTGTGCAGTTGTGGGCTGCGGGGCATCCTCCGCGACTCCGGATGCGACGCAGGCGGACTTCTCGAAGCGTCCGCCCCCGGCCGGTTGGCACGGGCCGAGCGGGGCTCCGGGGGGCGCGACTCCCCCGGCGGCACCGGGCAAGTAGGTCTCCGTTTCCGGCCTAGCACCACGCTTGTTCACTCTTTTTCGGAATTTCGGCCCTTTTCACCAACCGGTGAAAAGGGCCGAAATTCTGAAATTGACTTTTAGGCGCGGCCCCGATTCGAGTCTAAGAAGCCCATTCTTAAACCAAGCGTAAGGTGTCGCCTAGGGCCCCTTCCGAAGTGGGCCAATTCGCGTGTCACAATTTGGCGCCCAACTCCGTTAATTCAAATAGGAGGGGTGAACGGATGAAGAAAGAGAAGAAGAAAACGACGCATGTGCCGGTTCCCTTTGGGCGCTTCCATTCCGAGCGGGTACGCGAGACGAAGAAAGCGCAGCGCCGCCGCTCGATACGCGAGGCAAGGAGGTTGGATGTCGATTAACCACTCCAACCAACTCAGCGGAAGATGGTTAAACGAGGTTTTGGGGCCGGCAGGCCACCAAAACCTCGTTTCTTAATTTATTTTTCGACCAAATACTCGGCGATCAACTGCGCCGTGTCCAGCAACGCGCCTTCATGGGTTCGCTTGTAGCCGTGGCTGGCGCCTACACCGGGGGCCGATTAACGCGACTTGGGCGAAGAAGCCGCCGGGGCCTATCTCTTCCTTCGGCCAAAGGCTACAAGTTTCTTTGGACGCCGGCCGGTGGGTTCAAACCTAGTGATTCGCGGGAGGAGGAGCGGCGGGGATGGCGGGAATTGGAATGAGCGGAAGGTTGCCGGAGTCGGCATTGAACAGTCCGTAGGGCGAAGGAGCATTGCCGATCGGAGGCGCCGGCTGGAATATGGGAGCTCCGCCGAGCCCGACACCACGCACAACGCTCGAGCGGCAGGCAAACAGCAAGATGGAGTCGTACCGTTGAAAGAAGGTTTGGCCGATCGGGCCGTTCAGCGCGGGGGGGACGGGGGCCCGCATCAACTGCTCCAACATGATGTACTCAATGCCCAGGTTCGCAACGCCAGAATTCAGGTCCGTGAGGAAGCCGATATCGCAAAGGTTGTTCAGCGCGACGGCGTCGAGGGCATTGAGGATGGGGTCGGGGGCGTAAAACGCCGACATACACAGGGCCGGTAAGATGCCCGCGAACTGGACGGCGTGGGCTTGGAAAGTTTGGATATATGTTTCGATCAGAGCGGGATTTTGCGTAAAGGTCGGATTGAAGAGGGCGTAGTCGAACGGTACGGTAAAGGCGTAGTTACGCATGCCGAGGGCCGCGCCTTGCAAAGGGGGCGCCTGGAAATAGAAAGGCTGCGGAGGCTGGGCATTCAAATTTGGATTGCCTTGGGCGCCATGACACCAGAGCAAGAGGGTTTGGGTGGCGTTAACAGAGGGCCAAAACGTCATGGTGGCCGTCGTCAAGGGCTGGTTGGGTGGTGCAACGTGCCCGGCAAACTGAGGGACGGGCGGATCGGAAAGGGGGACGGTGAAATTGAGTTGGATTCGCATGGCTACACTCGTATTTCGAAAGAATCCCCGTCCGGCGAGGGACCGGACGGGGCACAATCGGGTTTAGGAACGTGGAGCGGCCGGAGAGGACACCACGGCGCCTACGATATAGGCGCTGGACAGGTCTGTCGCCATGCCGGCGCCCGTCGGGGGGCCAAACGATAGGCTAAAGCCGGTACCCGACGTGTTCTGCGAGGAACTTGCCTGGTACGAGTTGGAAGATGCCCTCGCCAGAACGATGCCGAAAAGGTTGACCTCCGTACTCGACTGCTGCTGGAAACTCTTCGCAAACTCGCTGTAGCTACCCTGCGCGAAGTCGATGCTGACCGTGGGAGGGTTCGTAATGAGGAGGCTGGAAACGTAGTGGAATCCACCCGACGGATACTGCCCGATGTAGCATGCCGGAGCTTGCTGGAAGTTAAAGCCCGTTGGCCTCGTGCCCCCGCCGACCGTCGTCATGTAGTTGGCGAATGCCTGCCGGAGCATTTGCTCGTTGAACCAGCCTGGCGTATTCGCGGGGTTACCGGCCCATTGGGCCGCCGACCAGGGTTCGGGTACGACGTCCACTTTTTGGAAACCCGAGTAAGTCAGGCGGATGGTGCAGCTAGAGCCCGTTCCGGCCGAACTGTTGAGGTTGTAGCTCGCTGTCGCCTCGGCGCCCCAAGTGAAGAATCCCGCGTCTACGGCAAAGCCACCGCCGCCGTTGATGCTGACGTTGTACGAACCATCGCTCTGCTTGTCGACCTCCATCGTGATGGTAATCGAGGCGCTCTTATTGCCGAGCCCGTTGAGCATCGTCTGTAGGTCCGCGGGGTTGAGGGTGTATGCCGGAACGAATTCGGCGTCCGCATTACCCTTGTTCGGGTCGTAGGTAAGGGTTGCGGCCGGACCCGGCACCGTAACTCCACTGGCCGTAATCGATAGATTATTGGCGAGCAGATTGTTTCGGACTTGGGCGATCGTGAAGGAACCCGCGTTAAGTTGATCCTTGAGCGCGGTCGAAGCGCCAAGAGCGTTCAGGTATGCGGAGACGGAGTTGAGGAAGTTCATTCCGGCCGCGGGCATCTTCGGAAAGAGGTTCTGCAGGTTTTGCGCCTCCTGCATCTGCTGGAGCGAGATGCCCGATGCGTTGCCCGACCACTTCATGCCCATGACGTAAGAGATCACGTAGTCGATCGGCATCGCCGTGTAGCCGAGTGCCGTTGTGGCCGCGGTCAACAGGGCGGGTGTGATGACTCCGAACGAGCTCTGGTAGTTACGAACAAGGGTTTGCTCGGAAGCGGAGGCGGCAAGCTGGTCCTGCGTCAAGGTCGCCTGATCGGCATCGCTGAGGGTGTACGTGATTTGGTTAACGAGGGTTTGGTAGGTGGACCAGAACTCGTTAGGCGTTAGAGAGACGCTCCCCGGATTTAGCGTACTGGGCGAGGCGAGCGAATCGATCACCTGATAGGTGAGCTTATTCATCCGCATAACGTTGCTTGAGTTCGGATTTTGGGTGACGTAGTAGAAAGGCGGCGTTGAGTCGACGGAATAGATCGTCGCCGCGCCGATTTGGCTGGCGTAGCTACTGCGCACGGCACTAAGCAGCGCGTTGTAGTAACCCGTGACGCTGTCAGGGTTGTCGCTAGGAGTCAGGTTGGCGGCGGCGGGATTGGGGACGGTGGTGTCGGTGATGCTCATGGTCGTTCGTTTTTGGGTCGGAGATCAGTGGAAGGCCACGACGGCGAACTCATCCGTGTTCGCGTGGTATCGGAGGGAGGCCGAGGCATAGGCTTGGCCAGAGGTGACATGGGCGCCGGCGACGGTTTAAGAAGCGCCGGCAGCAAGGAAACCGGCGGGTGGCCAAGTTTGCTGATTGGCATTACAAAGGACTTGACCGTTGGTTTGGAGGGTCGCCCAGGTTCCGGCCCAGACGGCTCCGGTGCTTTTTGTGACACAAGTGGAATTGATCTGCATAAGGTTCGAACCTCGAGATCAATGTACAGTTAATACCATTGGCCATTTTGTAGGATATGGCCTACGAAATGTTTTGCGCGCAAATGCTGTCGTTGCTTAAATGCCATTGCGGTTTATTGCCTGTGGGCATCTTCGGTATCCAAATCCAAAGTGATCAGCTCCGCATTGGTTTCCAGTCCAAGTTTGTCTAAAAGACGGCGCCGGTAAGTGCTGACGGTCTTGGCGCTAATGCGGAGCTCATGCGCGATCGCCTTCGGGCTCTTGCCGGTGCGGATCCTCGCAAGAATCTCCGTTTCCCGTACCGAGAGAGGCGGCCTTTTCCGGCTCCGGGCGCCGGATTGGAAATCGCCGGTGAAGTAGAGACCTCCTCGATCGACGGTACGAATCGCTTCGAGGAGCTGCAATCTCGTGGCCCGCTGATCCATAAACCCAAGCGCGCCTTCGTCGCGAAAAATCGAGCCAAAGTCACTTTGCAGCCAAATCCCGAGAACAAGGAGTCGAGCCGCGGGGTGCAGATCAAGGAAGCGGCGAAGGGCGACGCGGGCAAGCAAATTGGAACCTACGACAAAGACGACGACACCGAGAATCTTCTCCTGCTCAAGCCGAGACGGAAGAAAACACCGGATATCGTCGCTCTCCACAAGACGCTGGAGTCCTTCCGCGATGAGGAGGGAGTCACAGACGATGGAGACATTTATCAACTCGGCGGGAAAGCTACACCGGCGAACATCCGGCTTGTGGAGAACACTCTTTCCGCGTATAATTATAAAGAGAGAAATAGCAAAGTTCAAGCATTATTTCTCCTGTGAGCAAGATGTGGGATGCGTTTCCCATCGAGTAAAGGTCGCCCGCGATGCGGCTCCGCGGTTTTTTCGCGAAACTCCTTGCGATTTCAAGAAAGATTAAAGACCAGGCCTTTTGGGACCGCAGACGCGTCGGGGTGGAGCGCTGCGGTCATGCTCCGGCGCAAGGCCATCGGCTGAACCGTTGATTATTCCTCGACCAGGTACTCGGCGATGAGCTGAGCGGTGTCGAGGAGGGCATCCTCGTGCGTGCGCTCGTAGCCGTGGCTGGTGTCGACGCCGGGGCCGATCAACGCGACTTGGGCGCGGCCTCCGGAGCTCCAGTAGACGGAGCCGTCGGAGGAGTAGTAGGGATAGACGTCGGCCTTCAGGTCGATGCCTCGGCGGTCGGCAAGGCCTCGCAGCTTGTCGCTCAGGAGCTTGCTGTAGGGGCCGCGGCTGTCTTTGACGCAGATTGAGCAATGGAATTCGTCGCCGACGAGGCCTCGGCCGATGCAGGCCATGTCGAGGACGACGAGTTCGGAGAGGTCGTGGGGGAGGCCGTCGAAGCCGCCGTGGCCGACTTCTTCGTAGTTGGAAATCAAGACCGTGGTTCGCTGGGCCGGAGTGACTCCAGCTTCGACGATCGCTTTGATGCCGGCGAGCGCGGCGGCCACGCAGGCTTTGTCGTCCAGGAATCGGGAGCGGATGAAGCCGGCCGGGCTCACTTCCACGCGAGGGTCGAAGTAGACGAAGTCGCCGACTTCGATGCCGAGCAGGCGGGTCTCTTCCGCTCGGGTGGTGCGCTCGTCGAGGCGGACTTCCATCGTTTCGCTGTTGCGCGGAGCGGTGCCGGCCTCTTTGTTCACGTGGGCGGCGCCGTTCGCCAAAAGGAGCGATCCGCGAATCTGGCGGCCAGACCGAGTGGCCACAATGACGCCCTCGCTTTCGACCGAGGGCCACATCAGGCCGTTCAGGGCGGTCAGGCGGAGGCGGCCGTTCGGCTTGATCTCTTGGACCATTGCGCCGAGGGTGTCGACGTGCGCGGTCAGGGCTCGGGGCTTGTCGTCGCGGAGACCTTCGAGGTGGGCGAGGAGCGCGCCCTTCGTGGTGATCTCGGTGGGCACGCCCATGCTCTCGAGTTCGCCTTGGACAAAGCTAATCGCATATTCGGTGTCCCCGGTCGGACTCGGGGTGTTCAGAAGGTCGACCAGGGTTCGGGTTAGGTATTCGGTCGAAATCTCGAAGAGCGCCATTCGGACATGTTACTGCGTCCGGGGCTCCCAGTAGAATCGGATAATGCAGACGACTTATCTCTTCAAGGGTCTTGAGCTATCCCCGAAGGCGGTCGAGCGAATTGTCGCCCGAGTTCCGGCCTCGGCCTACGATACGAAAACCGATCCGGAGCGCTTCACTTTCCGTGAGGCGATGGCTCATCTGGCGGAGTGGGAGCAGATCAACATCGACCGATTGCACCAGGGCGTGGCGGAGCCGGGGTGTACGGTCCAGGGCTTTGACGAGGGGCAGTTTGCGATCGACCACAACTATGCGGCGCTGGATCCGGTGGTGCAGGCGAAGTTCTTTGCGGACAAGCGGGTGGAGACGATCGCGTATCTTCGCACGCTAACCGACGAAGATTGGGCGAAGGTTTTCTATCACTCCGAGCGCGGGGAGCAGACGGTGTTCGAGCAGGCCATGACCATTCTTGGCCACGACATGTACCACCTCGAGCAGTTCACCGAATTTCTTCCGTGATCTGATCGATTTCGCCGGCGGCTTCTCCTTGCGGCGCTTTGCCCTGGGGGAGCCAGCGGGTGGCGAAGAGGGAGACGATGGCGATGCCGACGCCGACCCAAAAGGGGAGTTGGTAGTTGCCGGTGGCCTTCCAAAGCTCCGCGCCGCCGATCGGGACGGTGACGGCGGCGATGTGGTTCATCGTGACGCCCATGGCGAGGCATGGGGTGAGTTCGTTCGGCCTTACGATGCGGTGCAGATAGGTCGTGAAGCCGACGCCGAAGGTGAACAGGACGTTATCCAGCAGGAAGAGCGCGATGAGGGCCCAGGCGCTCGGGATGGTGGCGTAGCCGATGAAGACGGCGATCAGGCCGCATGAGTAGAACGTCAGCGGTCCGCGTTCGCCCCATTTGTCGACCAGTTTGCCGATGGCGGGCGCGGTCAGCGAGATCATGATCGCGTTGAAGAGCTGAATCGCGAGCATCGTCGTGACCGGGATGTGATACACGAGGATCAGCGCGAAGGAGGCGAAGATGGAGAAGATTTGCCGCCGGCATCCTTCAAGGAAGGTGAGCAGATAGAAGAGGCCGTACTCCTTCCGCATCACGAGGCGCTGGCGCTTGCCGCCTTCGGCGTGGGAGCTGAGGGTTCCACAGAGGACGGCGGCGGCGAAGATTGAGGCGCCCGCGATGATGAAGCTGGGCATGTAGACCTTCGTGCCCATTTGCTTCGACATGAGCCAGGCGAGGCCGAGGCCGGCGATGGTGGCGATTCCGCCGACCGCGCTCATGCGTCCAAGGTGGCGTCCGCCTTCTGATCCCTTGGCTAGGGCCAGGATGATGGCGTTCTGCATCGTCGTGAAGAGGTGGAAGCCGATCGACCAGAACACCGTGATCATTACCAGCGGTGGGAAGTGGACCGCGAAGCCGGTGAGGCCGATGCCGATGCCGGTAATGGCGAGGCCGAGGGCGGCGACACGGGATTCTGCGAGGGCGACGAGGGTGCCGGTGGTGAGCGCCGCGAGTAGGCCGGGGATTTCCCTGGTTGATTCCAGGCCGCCGAGGCCGAGGGGGTCGGCGTGGAGGACGTCGCGGAGGTAGTTCTGGAAGACGCCGGAGTAAATTGCGAATCCGAACCCGAAAAGAAAAATCAGCGCCGTAAACGCCCGCCAATCCCGGCGCAACGCCACGTCAGAGGTCATAGGTGTCCATTATGAAAGCGACTTGGATTCGGTGGCTGGTCGGTTTGGCCTTCCTTGGGTTGGGCGGCTTGGGCGTGTATGGGTCGATCCAGTTCTATTCGCCTCAGCGATTTACATATGATCCGTATGCGTATCTCGCAAATTTAGTCGGCGCTCTGGCCCTCTTGGGAGCTGGGGTTTTGATGCTTCGGATTAAGTTGCGCCGCAGCTAGGCCCTGCGGCGTTTAACGGTTGCGGGGGCGAGGTAGCCTGCGGGCTCCGATGAGGGGAACATTGGTATTGCTGGCGATGCTCGTCGGAGCCGTCGCGGCGGCGAATCAGATTGTCGTGATTCCGGTCGATAATCGACCGGCGGCGATTCAGTTTCCGCAGATGATCGCGCGGATCGCTTCAGAGGACGTCCTCGTTCCGCCGCTTAAGGCGCTGGGAAAGTTCACCACTCCAGGGTCGCCGGATCAGATTATTCAGTGGTTGCGCGGCCAGGATTTGTCGCAGGTAGATGCGCTAGTTATTAGCGCTGACATGCTCGCCTATGGGGGGCTCGTGGCTTCACGGCAGAACGAGGTGTCGGCGGATACGGCGATTGCGCGGTTGCATGTGCTTGGCGAGATTCATCGGCATTACGTGAACCTGCCGATCTATGTTTTCAGCGCGACGATGCGGCTTGTTCCCACGGCGACGAAGCTGCAGGACAAGTGGCGGATGCACCTGGCGCGGTACGAGGAGATCCAGGACAGCATCAAGCGGCTACACCAGACAAGGTATGCGCGGGAGGCCGAGACCCTTAAGCTGCAGATTCCGAAGGGGGAGATCGAGAAGTACGAGAAGACGCGGGTACGGAACCATTTGGTGCAGCGTGAGCTTGTGCAGATGGTGGCCTCTCACGACATCGAGTACCTGATGGTGGGTGAGGACGATTCGCGGATCCATGGTCCGCAGATTGTGGAGACGGCCGACCTTCAGGTGGAGGTGAAGCGGCTTAATGTTGAGGGTCGCGCTTACTTCAGCGAGGGGATCGACCAGCACTCCAGCGTTTTGCTTAGCCGGGCGCTGTTGAAGAAGGCGGATTGGGTGCCTCGGGTTCGGGTGGTGTATTCGGGAACGGATCTCCATTCGGTGGCTAACTACGAGTCTCAGCCGCTGGATGAGGGGGTGCGGGCGCAGATCGTGGCGAGCGGCGGGCGGTTGGCTCGGTTGGACGAGGATTACGACTATGCGCTGTATGTGAATACTCCGAAGCGAACCGAGGATCAGTTTCAGCGGTGGCTCGACAAGGTGAAGGAGGAGTTGGACCTGAATCTGCCGGTCGCGATGGCGGATGTGAATCTTGGCGAGGAGGGGACGACGGATTCCGAGGTTTACAACGCGTTGGCCAACCAGAAGCGGCTGGTCAAGCTGATTTCCTTTGCCGGTTGGAACACGGCGGGCAATTCTTTGGGGACGGCGGTTCCGGCGGCGAATGTCTATTTATTGGCGAAAAAGCTTAATACGGATCCGATGAGGCGGGAGCTTTCGCAGCGGGAGTTTTTGTTGCATCGCCTGGTGGACGATCACGCGTTTCATACCTTTACTCGGCCGATTGCTTATGGGATGGTGATGTCACCGAGCCGGAATGAGATTTACGGCGAGGATTTCCACGACATCAACGACTTTGTGCAGCGGGACATGGAGAAGCAGATCGACCACGCCTTTGACTTGGAGTTTAAGGGGGCTTCGTTTTCGGTTGGTTCGGATTCGTTCCAGTTGTCGGCGGTTCGGGATGTGCGCGTTTGGTTGCCTTGGCCACGGGCGTATGAGGTCGGGGTGGAGTTTCGGATTGAGGCGAAGTTGGCGGGGGAGAAGTAGGTCAAAGCATTACGCCTCGCCTAGAGATTCGAGAAACTCTTTTCTTAGCGCCGGGTTAACCCAGAAATTCGCGACGGTTTGGAGTTCGTCCAAGATAGGACCGACACTTGTGACGAGGGATCTTGCTTTTGCTTGGGCGAGAATGCCTAAGAGACCCGTAAAGTTGAGCCCATACCTGAACGCTACACGCCTTCCTCGCCTCTCGTCAATGAGAAATATCGGCGCTCAGCTCTTGAGCCAGCACGATCGCTTCTGATTCGCCGGGGTCTAGCTCCTGTCGAAGGCGATTCACAAACTCTCGATTTGCTGCTGAAGTGATCGTCAGCCAGGGTAATGAATAAGTACGACCCGGCAGTTTTGATAACCCCGAGAAGACGGTTGTCGGTACGATTACGCGTCCGAAAAAAAGAGGTAGAAGGTCGATTCGTCCAATTCGATCCAAGTTCAGGATCGGTGAAGTGTCGGAGACCGACGATCAAAGGCAGCCTAAGCGTCGAAGGGTGGCCAGGTCCTCACGAAACTCTTCAACATCGTAATGTATCGGAATCTTGCGCTCGGCGAGAAATCCCTGGAAGGTAAGTTGGTCGACGTCCGCGAGTAGGCTGGCTTGACCTAGGGTGAGATGTTCGCGTTCGAAGAGCGCTGTTGCAAGCTCTCGCTTTAGCTCGGACTCGTCAAGGTGAGCGGCGAGCAAAACCGAATCGTCGATGATGACTGGCATTGACCTTACTTAGTATAAGACGCCAATCCATTCGATTGAAGCCGCGTTTGAATCGGCTTTCCCGTCAAAGGTCTTCAGTTGTCCCGTTTGCGAAGTTGGCGCCGCCTCCGAGATGCTGTCCCAAGTCCTGGCACGGAACCAGGGCTTGGTCTACACGCTACGCGGTTGATAGTTGGTGGTTTGTCGGCGAGTTCGGATGGTGGTCGCGGTTTGTCAGTGTCGCGGGGAGGGTTTCTCGGATTCTTCCTATGGTTTGGCGGCCTGCCCGGCACCATCGCGTCGGCGCTCCGGTCCCGCCTTGTATCTTAGATTTGGCAGCCGGCTCAGTTCGGCGCGTGTCTCGCCAAGAGGCTTATGTCCTCGTCGTGTAGAGAGCGCAGAGTTCGGTTGCCGCCCCATTCCTCGAACAG
>Ga0207695_10000324_pt1 | contig 114066 bp, 107 predicted proteins | sample KBSC54metaG_FD_184354 | JGI IMG/M metagenome (GOLD analysis project Ga0207695, IMG submission 184354) | Corn rhizosphere microbial communities from Kellogg Biological Station, Michigan, USA - KBS C5-4 metaG (SPAdes) (version 2) | ecosystem: Host-associated > Plants > Roots > Rhizosphere >... | reverse complement strand
CGCTGCTGTGGTCCATTTTCGTTCGGCCTGACACCACCGGCCCGGTCTGCTTGGGCAAGCCCCGCATACGCGGCGTGGGACCCAGAACACAACACCCTTATGGTGAGAAGGATCCACCGCAGCATCCGGTCGGCCGGCGCTTCATCGCGCGCCGGCCGCTGCTGGTGTTGGTGCCGACCCTAAATTTCCTTGCCGGCGAACACATCGTCCGCGTCGGCGATGCGGTACGCGTACCCCTGCTCCGCCAAGAATCGCTGGCGGTGCGCCGCGTACTCCTGGTCCACCGTGTCGCGCGAGACCACTGCGTAGAAGCGGGCGCCGCGGCCGTCGGCCTTGGGGCGGAGGACGCGGCCGAGGCGTTGGGCCTCTTCCTGGCGGGAGCCGAAGGTGCCGGAGACCTGGATGGCGACGCTGGCTTCGGGGAGGTCGACTGAGAAGTTCGCGACCTTTGAGACCACCAGGGTGGGGATCTCGCCGGTGCGGAAGCCTTCGTAGAGGCGCTCTCGTTCCTTCACCGGGGTGGTGCCCTTCAGGACCGGGGCGTTCAGGCGTTCGCCGAGGTCGTCGAGTTGTTCCAGGTACTGGCCGATGACCAGGGTGGGTTCGCCGGCGTGCTTTTTCACCAGGGCTTCGACGAGTTTGGACTTCGTCGCCGTGGTGGAGGACAGGCGGTACTTCTCCTCCGGTTCGGAGCTGGCGTAGCGGAGGCGTTCGTGGTCGGTGAGGGTGACTCGTACTTCCACGCAGTCCGCCGGGGCGATGTAGCCCTGGGCTTCGATGTCCTTCCAGGGGGCGTCGAAGCGCTTGGGGCCGATCAGGGAGAAGACCTCGCCTTCCAGGCCGTCTTCGCGGACGAGGGTGGCGGTCAGGCCGAGGCGGCGGCGGGACTGGATGTCGGCGGTGAAGCGGAAGACCGGGGCCGGGAGGAGGTGGACCTCGTCGTAGACGATCAGGCCCCAGTCGCGGGCGTCGAACAGTTCCAGGTTGGCGTAGACGCCCTTCGTCTTGCGGGTCAGGACCTGGTAGGTGGCGATGGTGACCGGGCGGATCTCCTTGCGGGCGCCCGAATACTCGCCGATCTCGTCCTCGGTGAGGGTGGTGCGCTTCAGCAGTTCCTTGCGCCACTGGTGGACGCTGACGGTGTTGGTGACCAGGATCAGCGTCGTCGCCTCGACGCCGGCCATCGCGGCCGCGCCGACGATCGTCTTGCCCGCGCCGCAGGGGAGCACGATCACGCCGGAGCCGCCGTGGCGGAAGCCCTCCGCGGCCTCCTTCTGGTACGGGCGCAGGGCCCAGCCCTCCTCGCGCAGGGCGATGTCGTGGTGTTCGCCGTCGACGTAGCCGGCCAGGTCCTCGGCCGGCCAGCCGACCTTCAGCAGCACCTGCTTGAGCGTCCCGCGCTCGGAGGGGTGCACCTTGATGGTGTGCTCGTCGACGCGGGCGCCGATCAGCGGCTGCACCTTCTTGTGCCGCACCACCTCTTCCAGCACCGGCACGTCGGTGGTCTCCAGCACCAGCCCGTGCACCGGATGCTGTAGCAGCCGCAGGCGGCCGTAGCGGTCCATGGTGTCGGCGATGTCGACCAGCAGGGAGTGCGGCACCGGGTAGCGGGTGTGGCGCAGGAGGGCGTCGATGACCTGCTCGGCGTCGTGGCCCGCGGCGCGCGCGTTCCACAGGGCCAGCGGGGTGATGCGGTAGGTGTGGATGTGCTCCGGGGAACGCTCCAGTTCGGCGAACGGGGCGATGTCCCGGCGGCACTCCTCGGCCTGCGGGTGGTCGACTTCGAGCAGGAGGGTCTTGTCGGACTGGACGATCAGACAGGTCACGCATACCTCCGGGCGCGGCGCTGGGGTCGGGCGACGGGCATCCTTCTAGTGTCGCTCATCGCGGCGGTTCTCAGGACCACGCCGGACAGGCGCCCCAGGACGGTTCGCTCACCGAAGTAAGCCCGGGGGCGGGGCCCGCTATTCCGTGTCTTTCGTCTCCTCCGCCTGGTGCGGGTCGTCCCGCCAGCGTGGCGCGGGCCGCTTCTGCCACGGGTGCGGACCGTCCAGCGGCCGGTACTCCACCCCCAGCGCGTCCAGGCGCTCCAGGTGCTTGCGAAGTCGGGGGAGGAACTCCTCGAAGTCGCGGTCCCGCGCGGACCACACCGTCTCGCAGAACGCCGCCAGACGCGGCCAGGCCTGGTAGTCGTGGACCCGTGCGTCCGGGATGTACTCGCTCCACAGTGTGGCCTCGGAGCCGATCACGTGCCCGGCGAGCTCCTCCGGCATGTCCTGCGGCACCGGCTCGAAGCCGTATGCGCGCTCCAGCGACGTCGGCGCGGCCCAGGGGGCGCCGGGCTCGCCCTCGGCGTCGGACTGCCGGTAGTCGAAGTAGACCCAGTTGTAGGGGCTGGTCAGGGTGTCGTGGCCGCGCCGCGCCGCCTCGACCGCGCCGTCGGTGCCGCGCCAGGAGGAGACGACGGTGCCCGGGAACAGCTCGCCCTCCAGGATCTCGTCCCAGCCCAGCAGTTTGCGCCCCTTGGCCGCGACGTGCTCGCTCACCTGGTTCATGAACCAGGCCTGCAGGTCCTCCTCGGTCGCGAGCCCGAGTTCGGCCTTGCGGGCCTGGGCGCGCGGGCTGGCCTTCCACTCGTCCTTCGGGCACTCGTCGCCGCCGAGGCAGACGAACTCGCCGGGGAACAGGTCGCAGACCTCGTCCAGCACCGTCTTGTAGAACTCCACGGTCGCGTCCTCGACGTTCAGCACCGTGGTGGCGATCCCGAACTTCGTCCACACCTCGCGCGGCTCCCGGGCGCTGGGGACGTCCTGGTTGCCGAGCTCGGGATAGGCGGCGATGGCGGCCGTGGAGTGCCCGGGGATGTCGATCTCCGGGACGATCGTGATGTGCCGCTCGGTCGCGTAGGCGACGATCTCGCGGATGTCGTCCTGGGTGTAGAAGCCGCCGTGCGGCCGGCCGTCGCCGACGGTCTCCCGGCGCCAGCCGCCGACCTCGGTCAGCTTCGGGTACTGCTTGATCTCGATGCGCCAGCCCTGGTCCTCGGTGAGGTGGAAGTGCAGGACGTTCAGCTTGTGCAGCGCCATCAGGTCCAGGAAGCGCAGCACCTCGCGCTTGGGCAGGAAGTGGCGGGCCACGTCGAGCATCGCGCCGCGCCAGCGGAAGCGCGGGGCGTCGGTGATGGTGACGTAGGGGAGCGGCAGGGATTTCCGGCTCGCGTCGCTGCGCAGCGCCTCGGGCGGCAGGAGCTGCTTCAGAGTCTGCTCCGCGTAGAACAGGCCCGCGTCGGTGCCCGTGAGGAACGTGATGCCGTCGTCGTCGATGGTGATGCGGTAGCCCTCGGCGCCGAGTTCGGCGTGGCCGTCGGAGAAGTTCACGACGGTCGAGGCGTCGAACATGAGGTGGCCGGACCTGGCCTCTATCTGCAGGGGCTTCGGGATGATGGAGATCTCGGGCGCGTCCATGCGGACAAGATCTCACGGATCGTTCATCGATTAAACGACGCCTTGCTCCGCGGGGCTTCCGGTGGGGCACGGCACCGGACCGGAGACGTCCGGTGACGATGCGATCACCCTGGAGTATTCCGACACTGACATGACCGAAACAGTGCACGGACCGCGTATCGGGTCCAGACGGCGGCCCGTGGAAGCAAGGCTCTGTTTTGCACGTGCATAGGGTCTGTGCATTTGCTGATTCGGCGCTTACGCTGTGCAGGGTGGACGTGTCTCTGCTGGAGGCCTTCGAGCCGGTGGCCCATGATCTGCGTGCCGCGGGTCTGGACTGCCAGCTGGCGGAGGACCCCAACCCCGGCGAGCCGGCGGCCGGCGCGACCGCCGTGCTGATCGTCTCCGGGGTGAAGGTGGGCCGCCTCACGCTGGGCGCGTCGGTCCTGGACACGGCCTCGCGCACGCTCTACCTGGCCGCCCAGACCCAGCGCCTGGTCCAGGGGAACCTGTCGATCGGCGGCCGGGTCATCGAGTGGCCCCCCTGCCTGCCGAGCCACGCGCACCCGATGATGGCGACGCGCGGGCAGCGGGCGCCGCTGTGGACGTGCCCGCTCGGCGGCGAGGTGTCGGTGCCGATCGGGCAGCATCCGTAAGGGGAATCCGGCGGTGTCGGCCGCCCGCGTCAGCGTGGAGCGTAGGCCCGCAAGAAGAAGTCCACTCCCTGGGTGACCCGCCGGTCGAACTCGGCCTCGAAGTCCGTCTCGGGCGGGATCCGGCGCACGTCCGAGCCGGCGCCCGAGGTCAGCTGGTGCGCCAGCAGGTCCGGGACGGCCAGCACGTCGGCGGGCACGTCGAGCAGACCGGCGCGGGCCAGGGCCGACAGCAGTTTGTTCAGCCGGGGCATGGTGCGGCCGGGGCCGTTGGTGAACCAGCGCTGCCGCAGGTCGGGATGGTGTTCGGCTTCGGCGTCGACCAGCTTGCGCAAGCCCACCAGCGGCCCGGTGTAGACCGCGCGGACCCAGGCGCCGGTCAGCTTGAGGAGGGCGGCGCGGAGGTCTTCGGGGCCGTTCAGCTGCGAGGCGTCCGGGAAGTCGCGGTCCATCAGCTCCGTGATGTGCGCGGTGACGCGGTCCTGCACGTCGTCGGTCATCGCCATGAACAGGCGGTCTTTGTCGCCGAAGTGGTTGTAGACGGTCTGCTTCGAGACCTTCGCCTCGGCCGCGATCGCGTCGATGCTGGCGCGCGTGAAGCCCTCGCGGAGGAACACCGTGCCGGCGGCGTCGAGGATCGCGCGGCGCTTCCTCGGGTTGCCCTGCGGCTCGTCGGCGGGCGCGGCTGTGGCGGTCGTGGCGGTCCCGGTCATGCGGTCATTCTCCCCGGCCCGAGGTCTGTTGCGGATATGGACTCCTGAGTCTAATCTCTTGGACTGAAGAGTCTAAAAATATGGACCACTCGGTCCATGTACTCGGTCCGTGTCCTCGGGGAGGAACCATGAATCCGCAGCCCGCCGGCGACCGGTTGCCGCGCGAGTACCTCAGAATCGGCATCGCGCTGGTCCTCGGCGCCGCCATGGCGATGCTCGACGCGACCGTGGTGGCGGTCGCGACGCGCACCCTGGCCGTCCGCTTCGGCTCGCCGCTGTCCACCGTCGCCTGGGTGTCCACGGCGTACCTGCTGACCCTGTCGGTGGTGGTGCCGCTGGCCGGGTGGTCGATGGACCGGTTCGGCGGGCGCCGGATGTGGCTGCTCGGCGTGGCGGCGTTCCTGGTCGGCTCCGTGCTGTGCGGGGCGGCGTGGTCGATCCCGAGCCTGATCGCCTTCCGGGTGGTGCAGGCGCTCGGCGGCGGCCTGATCCAGCCGGTCGGGCAGGCGCTGCTGGGCCGCAACGTCGGGCCGCGGCACATGGCGCGGGTGATGGCCGTGATGTCGGTGCCGATGGCGCTGCTGCCGGTGCTGGGCCCGGCGGTCGGCGGGCTGTTGCTGGCCGAGGCGGGCTGGCGGTGGATCTTCTTCATCAACGTGCCGATCGGGGTGCTCGCGATCGTGCTGGTGCTGCGGTGGGTCCCGGCCACGCCACCGAGCCCGGGTGCCGCCGCGCGCTTCGACGTCCGCGGCTTCGCCCTGATCTCCCCGGGCTTGGCGGCGCTGGTCTACGGCTGCTCGGCGGCCGGCGACCACGGCGGCTTCACGTCACCGGCCGCGTGGGGCCCGGTCGTCGCCGGGCTGGTGTCGGTGACGGCGTTCGTGCTCTACAGCCTGCGCACCAGGATCCAGCCGCTCCTGGACCTGCGCCTGTTCCGCGACCGGGCGTTCGCGGTCGCGATGCTGAACGCGGCGCTGATGGGCGCGACGCTGTTCGGCGCGATGTTCCTGCTGCCGCTGTACTTCCAGCAGGCGCACGGCTTCTCGCCGCTGCGGGCCGGGCTGGTGCTGGCGCCGCAGGGTGTCGGCACGGCGATCTCGACCTTCCTGGCCGGCCGCCTGACCAACCGCACCGGACCGCGCGTCCTGGTGATGACCGGCACCGCCGTGGCGACGGCCGCGACGCTGCCCCTCGCCCTGGTCGGCGCGCACACCCCGGCGGCGGCGCTGGCCGCACCCCTGTTCCTGCGAGGCCTCGGCCTCGGCCTGGTGACGGCCCCGCTGATCGCCGCCGGCTACAGCACCCTGCGCCGCGAGTCGATCCCGCAGGCCACCACGACCTTCAACATCCTGAACCGGGTGGGCGGCTCGATCGGCACCGCGGTCCTGGCCGTGATCCTGGTCCGGGGACTGGCCGGCGGAGCGCAGACGCCGGCCCGAGTCGCATCCGCCTACGGCACCACCTTCTGGTGGGCGCTCGCCTGCACGGCGGTGACGTCGGTGACGGCGGCGTTCCTGCCGGGTGCGAAGGCGATGAAGGCGGCGCTGGCGGCGGCCGGGGCGCGGCAGGGGGCGGAGTCGGCGAACGGTTCAGCACTCGCCGAGACTGCCGAAAGTGCCGAATCCAACAGACCTGCCGAAGCCGGCAACAGGCCTTCCGAAGCCGGCAACAGGCCTTCCGAAGCCGTCAGCGCCTAAGCGTTCCCCGACTCCGGCCAGTTCGACCAGTGCGTGTTCGGGGCCTGCGTCGGGCGGTAGTCGTGCGGGTTGCCGGTGTCGAGCACCTTCGCCAGGAGCTGGAACACCTCCTCGCGGCTCGGGCGCTCGACCAGGAGGTCGGGGTGGTGCCAGGCCTCCAGGCGGAGGATCTCCGGGAGGTCCGGGGGGACCAGTGCGCGGAGTTCGGACTCGTCGGCGAGCAGGAGGTCGCGGTGCTCGGGGACCAGGTCGCGCACCACCTCGGCGAAGTATTCGCCGGACGGGGCCTCGACGGCGAGGTCCCGTCCTCGGACCCGGATCGGGACGCCGCCGACGTAGTTCTCGTCGTCGTCGATCAGGTCCGCGATGTTCTCCACGCGGTTCAGCTGGCTGCCGGCGCGGATGCCGTAGCCGGTCAGGGCGTCGGTGACGCTGCGGGCCTTCGGGTTGAAGCCGACGGTCTCGATCACCACGGCCCAGTGCTTGTCGTCGCGGTAGACGTGCAGGCGGACGTCGATCGCGGAGTAGAAGCCGTGGTCGAGGAACGGGAAGGTGAAGTCCTGCGCCGAGGCGTCGATCTGGTCGAGGAACTGCTGTCCGAAGGTCACGGAAAAATCCTAGGTCACCCGGCCTTCACGAACGCGCGCACCGCGTCCGCCACCATCTGCACCGCGATCGCGGACAGCAGCAGACCCGCGATCCGCGTCACCAGCGTCACGCCCGAGTCCTTGATGACCCGGATCACCTGGACCGAGAACCGCATCGTCAGCCACAGCGTGATGTGGATCGCCACGATCGCCGCTCCGACCGCGAGGATGCCCTTCCAGTGGTGGTCGGTCGCCTTGGCGAACACCATCACCGCGACGATCGCCCCGGGTCCGGCCAGCAGCGGCGTGCCCAGCGGCACCAGGGCGACGTTCACCGCCTCGTTGGAGTGCGAGGGCTCCTCGCTCCGGCCGGTCAGCAGCTCCAGGGCGATCAGCAGGAGCAGCAGCCCGCCGGAGCCCTGGAGCGCGGGCAGCGTCACGCCGAGGTAGTCCAGGATCTGCTGCCCGAACAAGGCGAACACGCAGATCACGCAGAACGCCACCACGGCCGCCTGCCACGCTGCCCGGGTGCGCTGGGCCTTGCTGCGGCCGTTGGTCAGCGCCAGGAAGATCGGCAGCGTGCCGGGCGGGTCCATGATGACGAACAGGGTGATGTACGCCGAGAGGAAGAGCTTGCTGTCGAACACCCTCGAAGATCTATCACCTGAAGGCCCTGCCGCATCAGACCTTCGGGGTCTCGGATCTGCCCTTGCCGGATTCGGACCTGTGCTTGATGGATCCCTGATGGATTCCGATTCGGGTCGGTGCCTGGTGGATCCAGCCCCGGCCTGTCGGCGTCGGGTCGGCGCGGGCCGTGCCGGCCGGACTAGATCTTCGCGAACGCCGCTTCTAGGTCCGCGATGAGGTCCTCCGCGTCCTCCAGCCCCACCGAGAACCGCAGCAGCCCGCCGTCCGGCCGCGCGCCGGGCGCGACGTGCCGGTGGCTCAGCGAGGCCGGGTGCGTGATCAGCGACTCGGCGCCGCCGAGCGAGGCCGCGTGCAGGATCAGCCGCACGTTCTCGGCGACCGTCGCGGCCGCGTCGTAGCCGCCGCGCATCTCGAAGGAGAGCATCGCGCCGGGCAGCAGCATCTGCTTGTCCGGGCCGATGAGGCCGTCCGGGTCGCCGCCGGGCAGGCCGGGGTAATGGACGCGCTCGACGGCCGGGTGCGCGGCCAGCCACGTGGCGACCGTCCCGGCCGTCTCCGAGGAGCGCTTCACGCGCAGCGGCAGCGTCTGCAGGCCGCGGTGCAGCAGGTAGCCGGCGATCGGGTGCAGCAGGGCGCCGGTCTGGATCCGGATCTCGCGCAGCCGCGCGGCCCACTCCGGGGTGGTCGCGACCACGCCGCCGAGGACGTCGCAGTGCCCGCCGAGGTACTTCGTGGCGCTGTGCACGACCAGCGTGGCGCCGTGCCGGGCCGGCTGCTGCAGGACCGGGGTCGCGAACGTCGAGTCGACCAGGTACGGCACGTCCCCGCAGGCCGCGGCGACCGCGTCGAGGTCGAGCAGGCGCGCGGTCGGGTTGGCCGGGGTCTCCACCACGACCAGCGCGGTGTCCGGTCGGGCGGCCAGTGCCGGGGCGATGTCGGCGGGGCCGTCGACCCAGGTCACCTCGGTGCCCAGCGTGCCCTTGCTGAGCAGGCCGTCGGTGCCGCCGTAGATCGGCCGCAGGGCGACGATGTGCCGCTTGCCGCCGGCCGCCGGGGTGGCCGTCGCGGCGAGCAGGCACGCGGTGATCGCGGCCATCCCGCTGGCGAAGGAGACCGCCTCGGGCAGGCCCTCCAGCTCGGCCAGCGCCTGCTCGAACCCGGCGGTCGTGGGGTTCCACATCCGCTGGTAGACCAGGCCGCCCTCGGCGGTCGGCGCGCCGCCGGCGACGAGCGATTCGTAGCTCTCGCCGCCGGCGTCGACGCCGGGCAGGTAGTAGGTCGCCGACAGGTCGATCGGCGGCGTCGGGTTCGTGGGGGTTCGCCCCGCGTGGACTGCTGCTGTGGCGGTTACCCGGGCTATGTTCCGATCAGCGCTCATGCTGCGATTATGCGAGCCGCGCGCCGGCGGCGGCATAGCCGTTCACGATGTGGTGGCCTGGTCGGGGGCCGGCCGCCGAGCGCGCCGGGCCTCAGCTCTCCAGTTGGTCGGCGACCGCGCGCAGCACCCCGGCCAGCTTGCGCGAGGTGGCCTTGTCCGGGTACTTGCCCCGGCGGAAGGTCTCGGACATCCCGTCGAGCAGCTTCATCACGTCCTCGACGATGACCACCATGTCCTCGGCCGGCTTGCGGTCGCGGGCCGCGACCGCGGCCTCCACGCTCGGCCGGGTCTCCAGCAGCTTCACGCCTATCGCGGTGTCGCCGCGCTTGCCCGCGGCCACCCCGAACTCGACCCGCTGGCCGCTCTTGAGCTCCGCGGTGCCCACGGGCAGCGCGGAGGAGTGCATGAACACGTCGGGCCCGTCGTCGCGGGTGATGAAGCCGAAACCCTTTTCGGTGTCGTACCACTTGATCTTGCCGGTAGGCACGGTGGGACCCTCGCGTCTGCTGTCGTCGGTGATTCACTCTTGCGGGGTAAGCGTAACCAGGAAACGCCCGCCTTGGGCAGGCTTATCCCAGGGCTCGACCGGGGCCTCCGGGGCGGCTCGGGACCCGGCCGCCGGGGGCCCGCGCCCGGGCTCGGTTCGCCGGCGGTTCGGCGTTCGTGGACGGATATCGGGGTTCGTGGGCAGATGGCAGATACAGATCAGGCGGCGAGATACCCGTCGAGCCACGCCGGGAAACCACGGAGGTCGGCCAGTACGGCGTCGGCCCCGGCGGCGGCCAGGTCCGCGGCGCTCACCGGCCCGGTGGCGACCGAGACGGCCACCGCGCCGGCCGCCCGCGCGCCCAGGATGTCGCCGATGTGGTCCCCGACGTAGACCGTCGCGCCGTGCTCCTTCAGCGCCTCGCCCTTCTTCGGGCCCCAGTGCCAGCCCACGAGGACGTCCGGGGCCAGCCCGAGGTGCTCCAGGTGCAGCGCGGCGCTGGGGCCGTACTTGGCGGTGACGACCAGGACCCGGCCGCCGCGCTCGTGGATCGCGGCGAAAGCCTCGGCGGCGCCGGGCAGCGCCGTCGTCGGGATGATCGCATGGTCCGGATACAGCGCCCGGTACTCGTCCGCGACGGCGGCCACGCGCTCTTCCGGGAACCAGCGCACCAGCTCCTCCTCCAGCGGCGGCCCGAGCCGGGTGACCGCGGCGTCGGCGTCGATGAAGACGCCGGTCCGCCGGGACAGCTCGGTCATCGTCGCGTGGATGCCCGGCCGCGAGTCGATCAGGGTCATGTCGAGGTCGAAGCCCACGGTCAACGGGGAGGCGATCATGCGATGAGGGTATCGTCCGAATGCGCCGTCACCGGTTCGGCGCAACGGCGGGGGTGGTGAGGGTAGGTCCGGGTGCCCCCGGGGTAAGGTGAGGCTACCCTGACCAACCGGTCCGGACAGGCCCGCCCTGAAAGACCTCTGCCGTGTCCGTCTGCGAATCCGCCCTCGGTGGCTGCGCCGCACTGTGCCGGGCGGCGCGCGAACCGCTGCGGGACACCGCGCCGCCGCGGGCGAAAGCGTGGCTGGCGGTCGAGCACCCGGGGCCGTGGCCGGCGTTCGGCTGGCCGTCGGATCTGCCGGCCGGGGTGGTCGAGGTGCTGACCGCCGCGCCGGCGTATTCCGTGCGTCCGCAACTGATCCGGCGTCCGGACCGCGAAGGGCGTGCCCCCGTGGGGGACCGGGTGGTCTTCGTCGCGGGCGGCCCGAAAGGGGCGCGCTGGCTGGAGCGACGGGTCACCGCCGATCTCGGCGACGTGGCGAAACTGGATCTCGCGGCCCTGGCCGGAGGCGGCCCGCCCGGGTTCGGCGCGCCGCTGCGGGAGCGGATCCTGCTGGTGTGCACGCACGGCAAGCGCGACGCGTGCTGCGCCCGCTACGGCGCCCCGGTCGCCCGGGAGCTGGCCGCGCGCGGGCTGCCGGTGTGGGAGACCACGCACCTGAGCGGCGACCAGTACGCGGCGAACATGGTGAGCCTGCCGGACGGCACGTACCACGGCCGCCTCGACCGCGCCTCGGCCGCCGAGGTCGCCCTCGGCTGCCTGCGCGGCGAGGTGTCCCCGGCGCACTACCGGGGCCGGGCCGGGGTCAGCCCGACTTAGCCACCGTCTTGAACAGGCGCCACAACAGATAGAGCGCGCCGAGCAGGCCCAGCATGGTCGGGACCGCGGTGAAACCGTCCTTGGCCGCTTGCCAGGTGTCGCTGGAGTTCAGCGGCGTCGTGTGGCCGGTGGAGCGGCCGCGCGCCAGGAACAGCCCGAAGGCGTAGAACACGAACGCGGTGAGCGGCACGCCGATCAGCGCGAACCGCTTCTCGCCGGCCGTGTACGAGTACGACGTCATCGCGAGCAGGTAGCCGACGATGACGATGGCGATCGTGTACGGCGACATGGCGATCGCGTTGACGATGGCGCCGATGCCCAGCACGGTCACCGCGGCGAGCGCCTGCGCGTGGCCGTTCGCCGTGCGCCGCACCATCGGCCCGGCGGCCAACGGCGGCGGCGGAGGCGGCGGCGCCGGCGGCGGGGTCGGCGTGAAGCTGCTGCCGCTCTCGATCGGGATCTGCGGCCCGGGGCCGCCCTCCCCGCCGCCTTCCTCCGGCTCGCCGCTGTAGTACCAGTCGGCGGCGCCGGCGCCGAACGGATCCGGCTCGGCGGGGATCTCCGGGCCGGGCAGCGCGTCGCCGTCGGAGTCGGACCCGCCGAAGCCGCCGAACGGCGGGTTGGTCAGGGACTCCGGGGTGACCAGCCGGGCGATCGCCGGGTCCACCTCGGGGGAGAAGACGGAGGCCGCGCCGTAGGAAGTGGTGTCGCCGCGGCGCTGGCGCTCGCGCGCGGCGTAGAGCGGGTCCTTGTTCGCCTCGGCCATCACCAGGGCCTCGGGGCGGCCCATGCCGAGCAGGATCTGGCGCACGTCGGCGGTGCGCGTCGCCTTGCGGTCGCTGACCCGGGATTCGATCTCCGCGCGGGTGCGGGAGACGAGCTGGTTCCGCGACGTGGGCGACATGCGGCCCTCCGCCAGCGTGGACAGCTCGGCCAGGTACCGGAACATCTCCTGGTCGGTCTCGGCCGTCACCCTCGCGCTCCCCCTGTATCTCTTGCTTCCCTCGAAGCCCAGTACGGCGGTCGTGCCGCCTGTGCATCAGCGTTCCCATCGTATGCGGGCGCTGTGATCGTCGGGACTCGACTACCGTTGTGGGTGATGCCCACCGAACACCCCGGCCATTCCGCGCGACCCGGCACCGCAGGTGCACGGGCGATGGCGCGCGCCGATCGGGGCGGAACGTCTCAGAGTTCGGACACTTCCGGTCCGGCGGCGGCCCCGGCGGCGACCTCGACCCCGACCCCGCGCAGGCGTTCGCTGGCCGACGAATTGCGGTCGTGGCCCGTGGAGCGGCTGGCGAATCTGCTGGCGATGCGGCCGGATCTGGCGGTGCCGCCGCCGGCGTCGATCGCGGCGCTGGCCGAGCGGGCCTCGCAGCGCGCCTCGGTGGCGTTGGCGATGGACCGACTTGATGCATTCACTTTGCAGGTGCTCCAAGCGCTGGCCGTATCGCCGGAACCGGTGACCGCCGCGTCCACGGCGGCTCTGTTGGGCGTGCCGGAGGGCGGCGAGGTCGCCGAGGCCATCGGGCAGCTGCGCGACACCGCCTTGCTGTGGGGGCCCGACGAAGGATTACGGCCTCTCGTCAACGCGCGGGAGGCCCTGGGAGAGAACCCCGTCGGCTTGGGGCCGCCGCTCGCCTCCGCGCTGAACAACTCGTCTCCGGCCGGGATGCAGGAGTTCCTGCGCCGGCTCGGCCTGCCGGCGACGCCCGATCCGGTCAGCGCGGTCGGTTCGATCTCGGCGCTGGCCGCCGACGCGCCGCGGATGCGGGCCGTGCTGGATTCCGCGCCGTCCGGGGTGGAAGCCGTGCTGGAGAAACTGGTCTGGGGCCCGCCGTTCGGCCGGATCGGCCTGTCCGCCGACGAAGCCGGCGAGGCGGGCGAACCCGGCGCGGCGAGGGTGGCCGGCGAGGCGGGAACGCAGACCTCTGATCCGTCCGAATCCCCGCTCGAATGGCTCCTGGCCCGCGGCATCCTCGGCCGCTGGACCGAGGACACCGTCGTCCTGCCCCGCGAGATCGCCTTCTTCCTGCGGCGCCATGTCTTCGGCACCGGGCTGCACCGCGACCTGGCCGACGAGCCGCCGGCCGTCGCGGTGGTCCAGCACGACGCGCGCAACGCCGACGCGGCCGCCGGCGCCGCGGCGGTCGCCGTGCCGCGCCGCGTCGAGGAGCTCCTCGACGCCTGGGCCGCCGGACCGCCCGGCGTGCTGCGCTCCGGTGGCGCCGGCATCAGGGACCTGAGGCGCACCGCCGCGCTGCTCGACGTGCCGGAGGAGGAGGCCGCGTTCCTGGCCGAGCTGGCCTACGCCGCCGGGCTGGTGGCCGCCGATCTGGCCTCCGGCTTCTGGCTCCCGACCCCGGCCTACGACCGCTGGCTGGACCTGCCGCCGGAGCGGCGCTGGGCCGAGCTGGCGGCGGCGTGGCTGGTCTCGGACCGGGCCGCGGGCCGGGTCGGGGCGCCGGACGAGCGCAACCGGCAGGTGGCCCCGCTGTCCGCGGAGGTCGCCTCCTGGGCCGTGACCGAGCTGCGGCGGGACCTGCTCGGCGAACTCGACCGGCTGCCGAAGGGCGCCACGACCGCCCTGGACGCGGTGGTGGACCGCCTCTTCTGGGAGCGGCCGCGCCGCAGCGGACCGGCGATGCGGCAGCTGGTCGACTGGACGCTGCGCGAGGCGGTCTGGCTCGGCCTGGTCGCGCCGGCGCGTGGCGGGGCCGGGATCCTGGCCACGCACGGCCGGGCCCTGCTGCTGGGCCTGCCGCGCGACGCGCTGGCGTCGGCGCTGAGCGCGGCCCTGCCCGAACCGGTGCGGCACGTGCTGATCCAGGGCGACCTGACCGCGATCGCCCCCGGCCCGCTGGCCCCCGAGGTGGCGCGCGAGATGGCGCTGATCGCCGACATCGAATCGGCCGGCGCCGCGACCGTCTACCGCTTCACCACCGCCTCGGTCCGCCGCGCCTTCGACGCCGGCCGCGCCGCCGACGACCTGCACGCCTTCCTCGCCGAGCACTCGCTCCACGAGATCCCGCAGGCCCTGACCTACCTCGTCGACGACGTCGCCCGCCGCCACGGCCGCATCCGGGTGGGATCCGCGGTCTCCTACGTCCGGGCCGACAACGACGCCGCCCTCACCGAGATGCTCGCCGACCGCCGCACCGGGGGCCTGGGCCTGCGCCGCATCGCTCCCGGCGTCGCGGTCTCCGAGCTGCCGCCCGAGGAGCTCCTGGAAGGCCTGCGCACCAACGGCTACGCCCCGATGGCCGAGAACGAGGACGGCAGCGGCGCGCCGGTGGTGGTCGCGACCTCGCGGGCGCGGCGCGCGACGTCGTTCCACCCGTACGCGGTGCAGCGGCAGCCGCTGCCGGGGTCGGCGGCGGTGGTGGCGCTGGCGGAGGATCTGGCGGCGGGCGGGTAGGTCGGCGGCAGCGGGCGGCGGCTCAGCCGTGCAGGGTGGGCCGGTAGACGAGCTCCTGGATGCGGCCGTCGAGCGTGCGCTGCTCGAGCAGATCGAGGTCGAAATCCTCGGCGCCGCCGAAGATCGGGGACGAGCCGTTCCTCCCGGTGATGACCGGGAAGATCGTGATCTGGACCCGGTCGACGAGGCCGGCGGCCATCAGCGCCCGGTTCATCGCCAGACTGCCGTGCGAGCGCAGCGGCACATCGGACTCCTTCTTGAGCCGGGCGACGACCTCGACGGCGTCTCCGCTCTCCAGGGTCGCATCCGGCCAGTCGAGCGGCTCGCGCAGCGTGCTCGACACCACCGTCGCGGGCAGATTCACCATCCGGGTGACCCACGGGTCGCGCACTTCGGAGTCCTCGGTGCTCGCGGCCAGCATCTCCACGAACAACCGGTAGGTGCCGGCCCCGAGGACCATCCGCTGCGGCTCGGCGTACAGAGCGAGCCGGTGCTCCAGCAGCTCCGGGCCCTGCTTACCCCAGTAGCCGGTCCAGTCGCCGCCGGCGGAGCCGAAGCCGTCGAGGCTGGAGAAGACGTCGAAGGTGTAGGTGGCGGTCATGGTGGTCTCCTGCCGGTGCGATCGGTCCTTGTCGGTCGTGCGTCGGTGATTCAGACGAGCCGCCACCCCTAAATTAATCGGTGGATCCGGTGCGCGCTCGGTAGCGTTTCGTCATGGCACGTGACGAGCGCGGGGTCACCCCGCAGAGCGAGGACTTCTCCTCCTGGTACAACGAAGTGGTCACCAAGGCGCAGCTGGTCGAGCGCGGCCCGGCGCGCGGCACCATGGTGATCCGACCGTATGGGTACCGGGTCTGGGAGCTGATCCAAGCCGACCTCGACGGCCGCATCAAGGACACCGGGCACGAGAACGCCTACTTCCCGATGCTGATCCCGGAGTCCTATCTCCAGCGGGAGGCCGAGCACGTCGAGGGCTTCTCCCCGGAGCTTGCCGTCGTCACCCACGCCGGCGGCAAGGAGCTGGAGGAGCCGCTGATCCTGCGGCCCACGTCGGAGACCGTCATCGGCGAGATGATGGCCAAGTGGATCTCGTCCTACCGGGATCTGCCGCTGCTGCTGAACCAGTGGGCGAACGTCGTCCGCTGGGAGCTGCGGACCCGGCTGTTCCTGCGCACCACCGAATTCCTGTGGCAGGAGGGCCACACCGCGCACGCCGACGAGGCTGAGGCGATGGCCGAGACGCTGCAGATGCTCGACGTCTACGAGCGGGTCGCCCGCGACGTCGCCGCGATCCCGGTCGTCCCGGGGGAGAAGACCCCCGGCGAGCGGTTCGCCGGCGCCGTGAAGACCTTCACCGTCGAGGGCATGATGCGCGACGGCAAGGCCCTGCAGAGCGGCACCACGCACTATCTGGGTACGAACTTCGCCAAGGCCTTCGGCATCCAGTTCGCCGACGATGCCGGCCGTCTGGAGCTGTGCCACACCACGTCCTGGGGCATGTCCACGCGCCTGGTCGGCGGGGTGATCATGACCCACGGCGACGACAAGGGCCTGGTCCTGCCGCCGAAGCTGGCGCCCCACCAGGTCGTCATCGTCCCGATCGCGCGCGGCGACCAGGCCGAGACGGTGCTGGAGGCGGTACGCGAGCTGGCCGCGCGCCTGAAGGCCGCCGGGATCCGGGTCCACGTCGACGACCGGCCGCAGGTGTCCCCGGGCTTCAAGTTCAACGACTGGGAGATGCGCGGCGTCCCGCTGCGGCTGGAGCTCGGCCCGCGCGACCTCGCCGCCGGGACCGCGCTGCTGGCCAAGCGGCTCGGCGACGAGGGGAAGGTGGCGATCTCGCTCGACACCGCTCCGGAGGTGCTGCTGGACGCGCTCGACGACTTCCAGGAGTACCTGCTCGAGCGCGCGACGGACTTCCGCGAGTCGCACACCGTCACGGTGAACACCTGGGACGAGTTCACCGCGGCGGTGGCCACCGGCTGGGCGCGCGCCCTGCACTGCGGACGCCCGGACTGCGAGGAGGACATCAAGTCCGAGACCGCCGCCACGCCGCGCTGCATCCCGATCGAGGCGCCCGCCGAGTCCGGGACCTGCATCCGGTGCGATGCGCCGTCGGCGTATGGGAAGCGCGTGCTGTTCGGCCGCGCCTACTGAGCCACGAAGAAGGGTCACGGCCCCGACGCGATCGGCGTCGGGGCCGTGACCTGTGAAGTTCGGAGCTACCTCGCGAGCAACGCCTCGACCGCCGCGAGCCCGTCCGGGCCGAGGTCCCGCGTGAACTCGTTGACGTACAGCCCGATGTGCTGCTGCGCGACCTCCGGGTCCATCTCCTGCGCGTGCTCCATCACGTACTCGTGCGAGGCCTTCGGATCGGCCCAGGCGTAGTCCACCGAGTCCCGGATCAGTCCGCTGAGCTCGGCCAGAGCCTCGGCGCCCAGGTCCTTGCGGGCCACGATCGCGCCCAGCGGGATCGGCAGCCCGGTCTCCGTCTCCCACCATTCGCCGAGATCGGCGTGGCAGGTCAGGCCGAAGTTCTGGTAGGTGAACCGGGCCTCGTGGATCACCAGCCCGGCGGCCACCTCGCCGGCCGCCACCGCCGGCATGATCTCGTGGAACGGCATCACCTTGATGTCCGTCCCGCCCGGGACGTTCTTCTCGGCCCACAGCTCGAACAGCCGGTAGGCGGTGGACAGCAGGCTCGGCACCGCGACCACGCCGCCGGCCAGGTCCCCGGCCTCGACCGCGCCCCGGGACAGCACCAGCGGCCCGCAGCCGCGGCCCAGCGCGCCGCCGCAGTGCAGCAGCTCATAGCGGTCCCGGACCAGCGGCAGGGCCGGGTAGGAGATCTTCAGGACGTCCGGGGCGTCCGCCTCCTGCACCCAGTAGTTCGTGACGTCGATGTCCGCGAAGGTCACGTCGAAGGCCGGCGCACCGGGCAGCAGGCCGTGGGTCAGCGCGTGGAAGACGAACGTGTCGTTGGGACACGGCGAGTAGGCGATGGAGAGCTTGTCGGGCAGAACGGTCGCGGGCTCTCCGGCGGCGGCGCCGGAGTCCGGGTCAGTGGCAGCCATAGCGCCGATTATGCGACGCCCGGCGCTTGGAGGGCGGCCAGGGTCTGCCCGACGGTGGCCAGGACGTCCAGGGCTTCACCGATCCGCCACGCCTCCCGGTCCCGGGGCCCGACCAGGTTGGAGATCGCGCGGATCTCCACGAAGGGCAGCTCGGCCATCGTCGCCGCGCTGGCCACGCCGAAGCCCTCCATGCCCTCGGCGGCCGCGTCCGGGTGCCGGGCCTGCAGCTCGGCGGTGCGCTCGGCGGTGCCGGTCACGGTCGCCACGGTCAGCACGGCGCCGGTGACGACGTGCAGGCCGGCCTCGCTCAGCGCGCTGCCGACGCGCTCGCTCCAGCTCTCGTCCGGCTGCTCCACCCGCGGGGCGAAGCCGAGGTCCTCGATCGGCAGGAAGCCCTCGGGGGAGTCGGCGCCGAGGTCGGCGGCGACCACGCGGGTGGCGACCACCACCGAGCCGATCGGCGCGTGCGGGGCGAAGCCGCCGCCGATGCCGACCGACACCGCGAGTTTGTAGGGCTCGGAGGCCAGGACCCAGGCCGCTCCGGTCGCGGCGGCCGCCGGACCCGCGCCGGTGGCTATCACCGTGAGGCCGTCGGCGCGCCGCTGCAGTGCGTCGCGCTCGGCCCCGACGGCCGTCGCCAGCAAGAACTCGTACATTCGGTCACTCCCCGTCGTCCCGTGGAAGGCTTGTGCGTCTCCACATGCCGGAAACGTACCCGGCAATCGGGCTCTGTCCCCACATGTCTGTCAGTCTTTAGACTCCGAGACTTTGCGCAGGGTTGGGTGCCACGAAACGCAGATCCGACAACGCCTTCAAAGTCACGACGCAAACCGCCAGCAAAGCGACGGCCGCGACGACGAACGCGAAGGTCCCGTTGCCGTTGCCGGGGAACGACATCGCGATCCCCAGTCCTCCGCCGACCACCCAGGCCAGCTGCAACAGTGTCTCAGATCGGGCGAACGCCGACGTACGAACGCGTTCGAGGGTGTCGCGCTGCAACAGGGCGTCCAGGGAGAGTTTGGCCAGCGCAGCGCTCATCGCCGCGACCGCCGCTACGGTGAGTACCGTGATCAGGTTGTAATAAAAGGCGCACGCGAGCACCGCGCCGGTGGTCAGCGCCAGCATCGTGGAGATCACGCCCTCCGGGGCCCGGGCCTTGAGGATCGAGCCCAGCGAGGTGCCCACGGCGTTGCCGACGGCCGCGGCGCCGGCGATCAGGCCGATCGCGACCAGGTCCTTGTACCCGGCCAGCGGGTGGTAGCGGACCAGGAAGGCCATGAAGATCGTCAGGAAGCCGGAGAAGCAGCGGAAGGCGGCGTTGGCGCGCAGGGCCAGCATGACCGCCGGGCCCACCGAGCGCAGCCGCAGGTTCGGCATGGTCTCCTCCAGGCGGGGGTCCATGTGCCGGTCCTTCTTCTTCAGCTGCGCCTTCTGCTCGCCCTCGGCGGAGTCCACGTGGGCCGGCAGCCGGATCGCCAGGTAGGCGCCGAGGGCGAAGACCACGGCCGCGCCGAGCAGGCAGTAGGCCGCGCCGAGCTTCACCAGCAACCCGCCGATCGGGGCGAAGGCGAAGGTGGCGATGATGCTGGCCATCGAGGTGCGCGAGTTCGCCTTGATCAGGGTGCTGCCGTGCGGGACCAGCCGCGGGATCACCGCGCTGCGGGTCACGCCGTAGGCCTTGGACGCCGCCAGGCAGCCGAACGCGGCCGGGTACAGCGCCAGGTTGGCGTCCCCGCTGACGGTCCGGGCCATGATCAGCGCCAGCACCAGGCGGGCCAGCATGGTCACCGCCATGGCCAGCCGCCGGCCGTGCCCGAAGCGGTCCAGCAGCGGGCCGATCACCGGCGCGAGCAGCACGAACGGCACCATCGTGATCACCAGGTACAGCGCCACCTTGCCGCGCGCCTGCCCCGGCTGCACCCCGAAGAACACCGACTGCGCCAGCGCCAGGGTGATCAGCAGGTCCCCGGCGGTGTTCACGGCGTGCAGCTCGATCAGGCGGGACAGCCCGGACTCCCGGGCCCCGCCGGACTCGGTGTACCGGCGGATGCGGTGCCCGAGGAAGCCGCCGACCTTGCCCATGACCCGGCCGGTGGCCTCGGTGCCCTCGCCGACCCGGCGCAGCAGGCGCGCGGCGTCGGACTCCGGGCGGGCGGGCGGCCCGGCCGGGCGTGTCGGATGCACCGGCGTGAGCATCTCTATGTCCGCCGCCGACAGCTCGGGGGCGACATCGGCCAGCTCCGGCAGGGTCGCGGCGAGGTCGATGGTCGCTATCGGCACGTCGGCGGCGGCTCCGCCCGGGGCCTGCTGGGTGGCCATGGTCCGCGTCGGGACCGGGTCCACCGAAGGCGCGGAGCCCTGCGCCGGCCCGCCGCCGGGGTCCCGGGGCCGTTTCGGCGGCAGCGGCGGAGGCTGGGGGATCAATGGCCGGGTCGCCTCCGGGGCGCCGAAAATCCGCGTCCGCTCTTCGCCGTCCCGATTCGGCGTCTGATCCTTGGCCACGCCCCTATCCTGCCCGGAAAAAGTGAACGTGGGGAGCCGGTGATTCATTTCGGACCCCGTTGGACCGGCGCTTGAGCACCGACAGACGAACCGCTGTCACACGAACACCTCCGGATAGGAGAGAATCGAGGCGTGAACGCCGCGACCGCCACCCCAGCCCGCTCCGCAGACAGCCGGCCGCGCGGACGCCAGCCGGTCCTCGACCAGGTGTGCGCCGACGCGGTCGACCTGGCCCTGGCCGCGGCCGAGGACGTGGCCGGGATCGGCGAGGTCGGCCGGCACGTCGGCATGCTCGCCGAGGGGGACCGGGTGGTCACCCACCTGTTCGAGTGCAAGGAGCGCGGCTACCGCGGCTGGAACTGGGCCGTGACGCTGACCCGCGCGCCGCGCACCAAGTTCGTCACCCTGGACGAGACCGTCCTGGTCGCCGGGCGGGAGTCGGTCCTGGCCCCGGACTGGGTGCCGTGGAGCGAGCGCCTGCGCCCCGGCGACCTGGGCCCCGGCGACCTGCTGCCGGTCGCCGAGGACGACGCGCGCCTGGTCCCGGCCTACACCGGCGAGGACGAGGAAGCGCCGCAGGCCTACCGCGAGATCACCCGCGACTCCCTGCCTCTGGTCTCCTACCAGCTGGGCCTGGGCCGCCCCCGCGTGCTGTCCCGCGAGGGCCGCGAGGAGGCCGCCGAGCGCTGGCACGAGGGCGAGTTCGGCCCGCACTCGCCGATGGCGCAGGCCGCCCCGGCGCGCTGCTCGGGCTGCGGCTTCCTGGCGCCGCTGGCCGGGATGCTCGGCCAGGGCTTCGGCGTGTGCACCAACGAGATCGCCCCGAGCGACGGCCACGTGGTCTCCCTGGACTTCGGCTGCGGCGCGCACTCCGAGGCCGCCGTGGTCCCGGCCGCGCACCCGACGTCGGAGCCGGTCGTCGACGAGTACGTCTACGACACCGTGAGCTTCGGCGAGCGCGTCGTGCTGCCGGAGGGGGCGGCTTCGCAGGCTGCTGAGGCGGCCGCCGCGGCGGTGGTGGAGGCGGTGCCGGCGAGCGAGGTGGCCGAGGCCGCCGAGACGGCGTCAGAGACGGCGCCCGAGACGGCTACCGAGGCGGACGCGCAGGCCGGGGCGGACGCCGAGGGAATCACCGCGGCCGCGGCCGGCGTTGAGGGAACCGCAGTGGAAGAGCCCGCCGATGAAAGCTGACCAGCGATGCGTGACATGTGAGCGCCACCCCTTCTGAGCCCGTCCTGCGGGTCCGGCACGACAGCTGGACCCGCTTGCTCTACCTCCAGCTCGGCGCCTTCGCCTTCTTCCTCTACGCCTTCAGCCCCTCGATCGCCCTGCTCAAGGACGACCTCCACATCTCCGCCGGGATGGCCGGGCTGCACAGCACCTGCTACGCCGTCGGCGTCACCGTCGGCAGCCTCAGCACGCCCTGGTACATCCGGCGCCTGGGCGGATCGCGGCCGGCCCTGTGGTGGGGTCTGGTCGGCCTGTCGCTGTCGGTGGGGCTCTTCTGTGCGGTCCCGGCTCTGTCGGTAACGCTTCCGGCGGCTGCGATCTGCGGAATCTTCGGGGCCTTCCTCTGCATAGCCGTGCCCGCGGCGCTGTCCCGCGCGCACGGTCCGGAGACCGGCCCGGCGGCCATCACCGAGGCGAACGCGGTGGCGGCCTTCGTGGGCATCGCGGCGCCGCTCGCGGTCGGCGGCGCGGACGCGGCGGGGCTCGGCTGGCGCACGGCGCTGCTGTCGGTCGCGCCGCTGAGTGCACTGCTGTACGTGGTCCTGGGGCGGGTGCGCGAGCCGGAGTGGTGCGCGGGCCGGCCGGAGCCGGTGGCCGTCGGGGAGGCGGTCGAGGCCTACGGGCTCGGGACGCTGGAGACGGCCGGTGCGGCGGTCGGCGAGGTTGCCGGTGGCCGGGCAGACCAGAACCTTGCCGAGTACCCGGTCGCGACCCGCGCCGCCGCCGACCGCAGCGGGCATGCTGTTCCGACCACGCCGAACCAGCACTCTGCCGCGACTCTCGCTGCCGAAGACCACAGCGCGCGTGCCGATCTCCGAGCTGAGGCGCTGCTCCCGTCGCCCCGCGCCGCTGCCGAAGCGCCGCTGAGCCGGCCCGCCGTCACCTTCCGCGATCTCCCGCGCCGCTTCTGGCTCAACCAGCTCGCGGGCGTCTGTGCCGGCGCCATCGAGTTCTGCCTCACCCTCTGGTGCGCCACCCTCCTGCGCGATCGCGCGCACCTGTCCGCGGGCGTCGCGGCGACCGGCGTCACGGCCGTCGTCGCCGGCATGGCCGTGGGCCGCGCGGTCGGCGGCCGGCTGGCGCTGCGGATCCCGATCGACCGGCTGATCCTCGCGGCGTTCGGTACCAACCTCGTCGGCTTCGCGCTCTTCTGGTCGGCCTCGAATCCGGTCCTGATGTTCGGCGGCCTGGCGGTCGCGGGCCTCGGGGTCTCGCTGCAGTTCCCGCTCCTGTCGGCGCGCGCCATCGAGATGTCCGGCGGCGAGGCCGAACTCGCCGGGGCGCTCAACATGTTCGCCAGCGGCTTCGCCGCCGGCACGGCGCCGTTCGCGCTGGGCTTCCTGTCCGACCGCGTCGGCATCCACACCGCGTACCTGCTGCTCCCGGCGTTCATCGTGGCGGCGATGCTGGCGGTGGCGGCGTCGGGGCGGCGGCAGGGCACCATGGCGGCATGACGTACTTCCCCGACCTGGTGCCGTACGACTACCTGCCGGACACCGTGCCCGAAGGTGTGGCACTGCTCACGGTCGGCTGGCTGGAACCGGGGCGCGAGTTCCCGACCGCCGACGCCGATCCGGACCCGGTGTTCTGGCAGAACCTCGTCACCCTCGCCGCCGACCACACCGTCGCCACGACCCGCAGCGTCCACGGCTGCCGCTTCCGCCACCTCTTCGAGGCCGACTACCAGTACCGCGCCGTCTACGGCACGCGCGTCCTGTATCTCGGCAGCGCCGAGATCCGCGTCGTCGCCGCCGACGGGCGGCAGCTGACCGCCCCGACCCTGGTCGTCCACTACATCCGCGACCACGGATACCGGCCGCCGGAGGAGTTCGTGGAAGCCGTGACCGCGATGCGGATCGCTCCGGGCATCTGAGAGCATGGCCGCATGAACGCGCATCCGTACGAGGCCCCCGAGACCCAGTCCCAGCTCCTGTTCGACCGGGCCCGGGCCGTCACGCCGGGCGGCGTGAACTCGCCGGTGCGGGCGTTCGGCGCGGTCGGCGGCACGCCGCGGTTCATGGCCTCCGGCGACGGCGCGTACCTGACCGACGTCGACGGCAACCGCTACGTCGACATGGTCTGCTCCTGGGGCCCGCTGATCCTGGGCCACAACCATCCGGCGGTCGTGGAGGCGGCGGTCAAGGCGCTGCACAGCGGGGCCAGCTACGGTGCCCCGTCGGCGGGAGAGGTCGAGCTGGCCGAGGAGATGGTCGCCCGCATCGCGCCGCTGCAGCAGGTGCGCCTGGTGTCCTCCGGGACCGAGGCCACGATGAGCGCGATCCGGCTGGCCCGCGGGTTCACCGGGCGGACCAAGGTGGTGAAGTTCGCCGGCTGTTACCACGGCCACGTCGACGCGCTGCTGGCCTCGGCCGGCTCCGGCGTCGCGACCTTCGCGCTGCCCGACACTCCCGGGGTGACCGGGGCGCAGGCCGGCGACACGATCGTGCTGCCCTACAACGACGTCGAGGCGGTCAAGGCCGCGTTCGAGGCGCACGGCGACGAGATCGCCTGCCTGATCACCGAGGCCGCGGCCGGCAACATGGGCCTGGTCCCGCCGCAGCCGGGCTTCAACCAGTTCCTGGCCGACACCTGCCGGGCGCACGGCGCGCTGTTCGTCTCCGACGAGGTGATGACGGGCTTCCGCGCCTCGCGCGAGGGCATGTACGGCATCGACGGTGTCGTCCCGGATCTGATGACCTTCGGCAAGGTCATGGGCGGCGGCTTCCCGGCGGCGGCTTTCGGCGGCCGCGCGGACGTCATGGGCCACCTGGCCCCGATCGGCCCGGTCTACCAGGCCGGAACGCTGTCCGGGAACCCGGTCGCGACCGCCGCGGGCCTGGCCACGCTGCGCCACTGCACCCCCGACGTCTACAGCCACCTGGACACCACCGCGCACGAGATCGCCGATCTGGCCTCCGAGGCGCTGGCCAAGGAAGGCGTCCCGCACACCGTCCAGTTCGCCGGCACCATGTTCTCGGTCTTCTTCACCGGCGAGCCGGTCCGGAACTACGAGGACGCCAAGAAGCAGGACACGAAGGCCTACGCGGAGTTCTTCCACACGATGCTGAACCGCGGCGTCTACCTGCCGCCGAGCGCCTACGAGGCGTGGTTCGTCTCGGCCGCGCACGACGCGCGCGCCGTCGAGGCCGTCGCCGAGGCGCTGCCGTACGCCGCCCGCGCCGCGGCCGCCGCCGAGAAGTCCTGACGTCCCCACCGATCGCCCGTCCCCCGAGAGGAAACCCCACCAGTCATGGCCGAGACCAAGACCGTCGTCCACCTCATGCGCCACGGCGAGGTCTACAACCCGGACGGCGTCCTGTACGGCCGCCTGCCCGGCTTCCGCCTGTCCGACCTCGGGCAGAAGATGGCCGAGCGGGTCGCCGACCACCTGGCCGACCACGACGTCAAGGCGGTCGTCGCCTCCCCGCTGCAGCGCGCGCAGGAGACCGCGGCGCCCATCGCGGCCCGGCACGACCTGGAGGTCGGGACCGACGAGCGGCTCATCGAGGCGGCGAACTTCTTCGAGGGCAAGAAGTTCTCGGTCGGCGACGGCGTGCTCAAGCGCCCGGCCGTCTGGTTCAAGCTCTGGAACCCGTTCAAGCCGTCCTGGGGCGAGCCGTACAAGGACCAGGTCACGCGCATGCACGCGGCCCTGCTCGACGCGGCGCTGCTGGCCCCGGGCCACGAGGTGGTGCTGGTCAGCCACCAGCTGCCGATCTGGATCAGCCGGCTGGCCGCCGAGCACCGCTCCTACTTCCACGACCCGCGCAAGCGCGAGTGCACGCTGGCGTCGCTGACCTCCTTCGAGATCACCGACGGCCGGATCACCGCGGTGCGGTACAGCGAGCCGGCCAAGGACCTGCTGCCGGTGAAGAACACGAAGAAGTTCGTCGCCGGCGCGTAGAGCCGTCGCAACACTCAGCCTCGCGGCGCTATACGGAGGAATCCGTATAGCGCCGCTTGCTATAGGGAACCGAGTCGTCGCGGAGCGTCTGCCGGCATGGGCGGAGCGCGACGCTTCGTCCGTTTCAGGGACCCTGCCGCAAGCGCGTGCGGGGCCCATGCGAAACTTTTCACATGCTGCGCAGGACGGATGGAACACGCAGGTCGGTCGCCGTGCTCTCGGCGGTGACGGCCGCCGCTCTGGCCTTCGGCCTGAGCGCCTGCGGCGGGTCGGGCCCGAAGAACAAGGACGGCCTGGGCACCGCCGTCGCCTTCTCCACCAGCGACCGCAAGCCGTTCCCGATGCTCTCCGGGACCACGCTCGACGGCTCCAAGCTCGACATGGCCTCCTTCAAGGGCAAGGTCATGGTGGTCAACATCTGGGGGTCCTGGTGCGACCCGTGCCAGGCCGAGGCTCCGTACCTGGAGCACGCGAACGAGGCGTTCCAGGACAAGGGCGTGCAGTTCGTGGGCATCGACACCCGCGACAACACCGGCCAGGCGCAGGCCTTCGTCAAGGCCAAGCAGATCAGCTACCCGAACCTGGTCGACGACGGCAACGAGACGCTGCTGACCAAGCTGGCCGGGATCACCTCCCTGGGCTCGGTGCCGTCCACGCTGATCATCGACAAGAACGGCGACCTGGCCTGGCGCGCGCTGCGGCCGGTGGACTTCACCGACCTGTCCGCCGCCCTGACCACCGTCCTGTCCGGTAAGTGAGCCCTCGACGATGAGCGCCACCGCCGCCGTCCTCACGCACCTGGCCTCCGGCTACAGCGCCAGCTACACCTCGACCGAGTCGCAGGTGGAGTACGGCAGCTTCCTGGTCGCCGTGCCGATCGCGCTGGCGGCGGGGCTCATCTCGTTCCTGTCGCCCTGCGTGCTGCCGCTGGTGCCGGGCTACCTGTCGTACGTGACCGGGCTCACCGGTGTGGACCTGGGCACCCAGACGCTCGACGAGGCGGCGCGGGCCCGGCGCGGCCGGATGACCCTCGGCGCTCTGCTGTTCGTCCTGGGCTTCAGCATCGTGTTCGTGCTGATCCAGGCGCTGGCCGGCTGGAGCGCGTCGTTCATGCTGCAGAACAAGCGCACCATCCAGATCGTGCTGGGCAGTCTCACGATAGTGATGGGCCTGTCCTTCGCCGGCGTTCTGCCCGGCGTGATCAGCCGGGTGTTCAACCGCGAGGCACGCTTCCACACCGACCCGCGGGTCGGCCTGATCGGCGCACCGCTGCTCGGGATCCTGTTCGGGCTGGGCTGGACGCCGTGCCTGGGGCCGACGCTGTCGGCGGTCACGTCGCTGTCGCTGGACTCCGGGAACGCCGGTCGTTCGGTTCTCATCGGGGTGGCGTACTGTCTGGGGCTGGGTCTTCCGTTCGTCCTCACCGCGATCGCGTTCCGCAAGGCGATGGGGGCGTTCGGCTACGTGAAGCGGCACTACCAGGCCGTGATGCGGATCGGCGGCGGCATGCTCGTCCTGATCGGCGTCCTGTTGGTGACCGGGCAGTGGGACCACCTGGTGACCTGGCTCCAGGGCCAGGCTCCCGGGTTCCAGTCCCCGATCTAGGCCCCGTCTGGATCTAGGCAGAACGAGACTATTAGATGGCATCGCCCACGGAATTGCCCGAGATGGACGCGGACAGCCTCACCACGGCGCCGCGGGAAGAAGGCGACACCGGCGCGGTCACGCTGCCCCGGCTGAGCTCGCTGGAGATGCTGCGCTGGGCGTGGCGGCAGCTGACGTCCATGCGCGTGGCGCTGATCCTGCTGTTCCTGCTGTCGCTGGCCGCCATCCCCGGGTCGCTGCTGCCGCAGCGCAGCGCGAACACCGACCCCTCGCTGGTGACCGCCTGGATCGCCAAGCACAAGACGGTCGGCCCGCTCCTGGACCACCTGCAGTTCTTCACCGTCTACAAGTCGGCCTGGTTCTCCGCGATCTACCTGCTGCTGTTCATCTCGCTGATCGGCTGCATCCTGCCGCGCACCGCGCAGCATCTCAAGGTGCTGCGCAAGCCGCCGCCGGCCGCGCCGCGCAACCTGGTGCGCATGCCGGCCCACTTCCGCTGGACCGATGGCTCGGGCACCTCCGTAGAGGACAAGCTCAGCGCCGCCGAGGCGGAGCTGAAGAAGAAGCGCTTCCGCGTCGTGCGCGGGACGGACGCCGACGGCGGCGGGTGGGTCTCGGGGGAGAAGGGCTACCTGCGCGAGGCCGGCAACCTGGTCTTCCACCTGTCGCTGGTGGGCATCCTGGCCGGGTTCGCGATCAAGGGGTACTTCGGGTACCAGGCCAAGGTCGTCGTCACCGAGGGCAACGGGTTCTCGAACGTCGCGATGTACTACGACGACCACTCCTTCGGCGGCGGCGTCGACCCGGACAAGCTGCCGCCCTTCGGCCTCACCCTGAACAAGTTCACGGCGACCTACGAGGCGAACCACGACGCGCCCGACTACGGCCAGGCGCGCGACTTCACCGCCGACGTCAGCTACAGCTCCTCGCCGACCTCCGCGAAGAAGACGGCGACGCTCAAGGAGAACAGCCCGCTGAGCGTGGACGGCGTCAACATCTACCTGAGCAGCCACGGCTACTCGCCGATCATCACGGTCCGGGACAAGACCGGCAAGGCCATCCTGGACCACCAGCCGGTCGAGTTCTTCGACTCCGGCGCGATGGGCGTGGGCTCGGGGATCTACAAGCTCAAGAACGGCTACATCGACAAGTACGGCAGCCCGCAGCAGCTGGGCCTGTCCGGCATCTTCGTCCCGGACTACCCCGGCCAGATGATCCCGGGGCTGGGCGCCGTTTCGCTGTTCCCGACGGCCTCGAACCCGGCGCTGGTGCTGAGCGCGTACACCGGCGACCTCGGGACGAACCCCGGCGTCTACACGATGAACGTGAGCAACGCGCAGCGGGTGAAGCTGCCGAACGCGGTCGACCCGACGAACCCGGCCGTGGTGCTCACCCTGGACAAGGGCAAGAGCACGGTCGCCCTGCCGGACGGCACGGGGACCATCGAGTTCGACGGCGTGCGGCAGTGGGCGCAGTTCGACCTCAACCACGACCCGTCGAAGACGCTGGTCTTCGTCTCGGCCGTGGGCATCATCGTCGGGCTGCTCGGGTCGCTGGGGATTCGGCGGCGCCGGGTGTTCGTGCGGGTCAAGCCGGCGGATTCCGACGCGCTGCGGGTCGAGGTGGCCGGGTTGGCGCGGGCTGAGGACGCGCGGTTGCGGGACGAAGTACGGGGCGTGGGCAGAGGCCTGCGTCCTCCGAAGGCGGGAGTCCAGAAGTGATCAACGAGTCGTTGGCGCGGTTCTCGAACTACGCCGTCTACGGCGCGATGTTCGTGTACTTGATCGCGTTCTTCGCGTACACGGCGGAGTGGGTGTTCGGGCGGAAGTCCACGTTCGTCGTGGAGGCCGCCGCGAAGGTTCCCAAGCAGGCCTCGGTCCTGGTCTCCGCCGGGGTCCAGGACCGCGTTCCGGACGATGCGGCGGGGCTCGACGACCTCGACGACCTGGACGCGCTGGACGACCGCGCGGACGCCGACGAGCCGGTCCAGGCGATCGACGGCGGCAACCTGCGGGCCATCACCGCCGGCGGCATCGCGGTCAGCACCACGGTGCTGGGCTTCGCGCTGCACGTGCTCGCCGTGGTCTGCCGCGGCCTGGCCGCGCACCGCGTGCCGTGGGGCAACCTGTACGAGTTCACCATCGCCGGCTCGGCCGTCGCGATGGCGCTGTACGTCGGGCTGCTGTTCCGCAGAGGAGCCCGCTGGCTCGGCGTCTTCGTCACCGGCGTGATCGTCGCGATCCTCGGACTGGCCATGGAGGTCCTCTACAAGGACGCCGAGCAGCTGGTGCCGGCGCTGCACTCGCCGTGGCTCGTGGTGCACGTCGCGGCCGCGGTGCTGTGTTCGGGCATGTTCACCGTCGCCACGGTCGCCACGGTCCTGTACCTGTTCAAGTCCCACTACGAGACCAAGGCGAAGCTGGGCACCGCGAAGCCGAACTCGATGTGGAAGCGCATCCCGTCGGCGATGAAGCTGGACCTCACCGCCTACCGGATCCTGGCCTTCTCCTTCCCGGTGTGGACCTTCACCGTCATCGCCGGCTCGATCTGGGCCGAGCGGGCCTGGGGCCGGTACTGGGGCTGGGACCCGACCGAGACGTGGGCGTTCATCACCTGGGTCGTCTACGCGGCCTACCTGCACGCGCGCGCGACGCGCGGCTGGAAGGGCCGCGGCGCCGGGATCATCGCGCTGGTCGGCTACGGCTGCTTCATCTTCAACTACTTCGTGGTGTCGATCTTCGTGAACGGCCTGCACTCCTACGCCGGAGTGAAGTAGTCCTCGGAACAGCAAAGCGGCGCCGGGCGGGAAACCGCCCGGCGCCGCTCGCTTCGGCGCTGCCGACTGCCGTCGGCGCTACGTGTAGGTCACCGTGATCGTGCCGGTGAACCCCAGCGAGTGCAGCAGGCTCTGGAGCATCTGCGTGGTGTCCTTCTCCGCGACCGAGACCAGTGAGCTCTTCTGGGCCGCACCGTCGATCTGCTTGGTGGCCTCCACCAGCAGCGGCTGCACCTGGTTCGGGTCGCTGCTGAAGAGGCGGTCGAAGACGCCCTGCTGCTGGCCGATGATGTACGACTTGTGGACGTCCAGCGCCGTCGGGTCCAGCACCGGCTTGGGCAGCGCGATCGACGCCGATAGCCGATCGGGGGACACCGTCACGTGCTTGGCGTCCAGATTGCTGAAGTCGACGAAGGCGTTCACGGTGCCGTCGCCGAGGAAGAACGTGTCGCTGCCGGCCAGGAACGAGGGCAGCCACGAGGAGTGCTGCACCTCGACCACGACCTGGAACTCGCCGCTGGCCGCCTCGAACCGCTTCAGATCGGTGATGGACTTCAAAAGCACAGGTCCGCTGCGCGTGGTGGTGGTCTCCCCGAAGGGATTGCCGAAGTGGATCAAGTTGGTCAGGGATCCGACGAACCCCAGGATCACGACGATCGCGACACCGAGTACGCCCCAGCGCAAAAGGGATGATCGCCAGCCGCCACCGCGCCGGGTGTCGACGACGATGCGCGTCTCGTTGGTGGAACCTTCCCGAACATGCTCTTCTTTGGCCGCCACGGGCACCCCCAATCGCAGTTATCTTATGACCTATGGCCGTTACCCGTGGACGCGTGAAGAGACGCGAGGAGCGTTATGAACGGCGGGAACGCCGGTATGGAGGGCCCGGGTGTCTGTGGTCCGCCTTGATCGCCCTCGTGGTGTTGCTGCTGTTGTCCTTGATGTTCGGCGGCTTCCATAAAGGCCATCTCCATCCGAATGGGTTGCCGCCGCGGTCTGTGGTGCCCTGTGTCGGGGATTGCCCGTATCCGGGCTCCGGCGATCTGAGAGCATGAGACGGTGAGACCGAAGCCTCGTCGTCAGCCCCACCACTCCTCCCGTCCCGGTGCCCCGAACCGGCGGGCGCATCCGCCGTCGCCGTCCAGGCAGCCGGAGCTGCCGCCGGAGTTCGGGCAGCTCTTCGACGCCCTGGACGAGGTCTACGGGGATCCGCGGACCGTGCGCACGCCGCTGGACGCCGAGCTGTGGGCCTCGGCGTTCCTGGGCGGGCTGTGGACCGCGGCGCTGCAGCAGGACGACGAGCCCGAAGGCGCCGAACTCGGGCTGGTCGAGGTGCTGGAGCTGGTCGGCTCGCCGCGGACGCAGGCGGTGCTGTGCGCGCTGGCGTCGGTGGCCTCCCCGGAGGTGGCGGCGCGGGCCGCGCAGGCCTCGGAGCGCCTGGTCCACAAGGGGGTCCGGCGGCCGGAGTGGTACGGCGCGTCCCTGCAGCAGGTGGAGTTCCTGGAGGGCTGGTCGGTCTCGGACGTGTTCGCCGACGGCGAGTTGCTGATCGCCGCCTTCAAGCGCGGCAAGGACCGCTACGCCTTCACCGCGACGGTGGCCAACAACGCGCAGGGCACCGTCGTGGAGGTCCTGCTCGTCGACCCCGTGGACCTGCCGGACATCCTGGCCGAGATCCGCGCGGAGTTCTCCGAGGGACCCGACGGCGTCTTCTCGCTGGACCGCCTGGACGCCGGGGAACTGCGGCGGCGGCTGGAGCCGGCGGTGCGCGAGACCCTCGTCGACGAGGACGACGACGAGGAAGACGCCCTGGACGAGCTGGACGAGGAGTTCGAGGACCATCCCGGGCTCCAGCCCGAAGCGGTGGACGAGGCGTTCGCCGAACTCGACGCGCTGGCCGACGACGGCTATCCCGGCGACTTCGAGGAGGAGGACGACGAGGACGAGGGCGACGACTTCGCGGCCCTGCGCGCACTGATGCTCTCGCGCCTGGCCGTCCTGCCCGAGCCGGCCGAACTGCCCGGCGGCGCCGACTTCGGCTACGACCTGGACGACCTCCCGCCGCTGCTGGACGAGTTCGCGGCCTCCGAGGACGTCCGCGCCCTGCCGTACCCGGCGATCGTCCGCGAGTGGGGCGAGGTCTTCGCCCGCCTCGGCCTCACCGAGTTCGCCGGCGATCCGCCCCTGTACGGCCCGGAGAAGTTCGACACCCTGATCAACGTCCTGATCCCGGCCCGGGTGAACGCCGACGACACGCAGCTGGAACTGCTGGAGCCGACCGCCGTGGCCTGGGCCCGCTGGTCGACCCGCCGCGTCGGCCTGCCCGAACCGGTGACGGACTACCTGGTCGAGGCGGTGGGCGAGAGCTTCGAGGACTTCCCGCAGTCGTACGCGGACCCGGTGTTCACCATGGACCGGCACATGTTCGGGTTCACGATGCAGTCTTCGGGCGGCTGAGGGGCGTTCCCGGGCGGCGGCTCGCGGGGTTCGGACCCCGCGGCTTCCGGCGCGGCTCGGAGGGTCCGGAACCGTGAGGCGGAATCGGCCGGCCGCCTCAGTTCTCCGGCCGGTCCTTCTTCAGCTGCTCGCCGAGCCGCCGCAGGAACTCCGGATCGTCGTCGGGCGCGACCGTCCACGTGCTCGGCGCCGTCCCGGTCCGGGTGCCGCCCGGGGTGTCGATGATGCGCGGGCGGGCCTGGTGCGTGCCGCCGCGGCCGAAGGAGGCGCCCAGGCGCGAGTGGCTGTCCGTGGCGCGGCGGCGGGGGTCGCGGGGCTGGGCCGTGCGGCCGGTGAAGATCCACAGCAGGGCGCCGAGATACGGCACGGCGATCAGGACGGCCCACAGCGGCTTGGGCAGGAACCGGACCCACGGGCGCGGCGTGAGCAGGCAGTCGACCCAGGCGAAGATCGCCAGTGCGATCGGCACCAGCCACTGGACCACGAAACGGAGCAACGCCCAGCCTCCCGGGAAGTCGCGGGTTTTCCAATGTTCAACAGTAACGGCGAAGTGTTCACTACGGGACCGGTACAGGGGTCTCCCCGCCTCTGACACATACTGGTCACCATGGCCTACGACGATCTGCGCTCCTTCCTGAAGGCCCTCGAAAAGCGGGGGCAGCTCAAGCGTGTCCGAGCGGAGGTCGACCCGCACCTGGAGGTCGGGGAGATCACCGACCGGGTGCAGAAGGCGCCCCGGGACGAGCACCACGCGGCTGAGCCCGTCAAGAACGTCGCGCTGCTCTTCGAGAACGTGCGGGGCGCGCGGACCCCCGACGGCAGGCCGATCCCGCTGGCCATGAACGTCTTCGGCACCGAGGAGCGGCTGTGCCTGGCCCTGGGCCTGAAGAACCTGGACGAGATCGGCGACCGCATCGGCGACCTGCTCAAGCCCGAACTGCCGCACGGCGTCTCGGGCCTGCGCGACGCGCTGGGCAAGGCCGCGCAGCTGAAGTCGGTGCCGCCCAAGCACGTGAAGAAGGCGCCGGTCCAGGAGGTCGTCCTCACCGGTGACGCCGTGGACCTGGACCTGCTCCCGGCCCTGCACACCTGGCCGGACGACGGCGGCTCGTTCTTCAACCTCGGCCTGACGCACACCAAGCACCCCGAGACCGGCGGCCGCAACCTGGGCCTGTACCGCCTGCAGCGCCAGGACAAGCGCACCATCTCCATGCACTGGCAGATCCACAAGGACTCCACCAACCACTACGCGGTCGCGCAGCGCCTCGGCGAGCGGCTGCCGGTCGCCGTGGCGTTCGGCTGCCCGCCGGCGGTCACCTACGCCGCCACCGCGCCGCTGCCCTCGGACATCGACGAGTACCTGTTCGCCGGCTTCGTCCAGGGCAAGCGGGTCGAGCTGGTGGACTGCAAGACGGTGCCGCTGCAGGTGCCGGCGAACGCCGAGGTGGTGCTGGAGGGCTGGCTGGAGCCGGGGGTGACGCTGCCCGAGGGGCCGTTCGGCGACCACACCGGCTTCTACACGCCGGTCGAGCCGTTCCCGGCGCTGACCGTGACCGCCATGACGATGCGCCAGGAGCCGATGCTCCAGTCGATCGTGGTGGGCCGGCCGCCGACCGAGGACGGGCCGCTGGGCCGGGCCACCGAGCGGTTCTTCCTGCCGCTGCTGAAGGTCATCATCCCCGACCTGGTCGACTACGCGCTGCCCGAGGCCGGCGGCTTCCACAACTGCGCGATCGTCTCCATCGACAAGCGCTACCCCAAGCACGCGCAGAAGGTGATGCACGCCATCTGGGGCGCGCACCTGATGTCGCTGACGAAGCTGATCATCGTCGTGGACAGCGACTGCGACGTGCACGACTACGCCGAGGTGGCGTGGCGGGCGTTCGGCAACGTGGACTACTCCCGGGACCTCACCGTGGTCGAGGGCGTCGTGGACCACCTGGACCACGCCTCCTATCAGCAGTTCTACGGGGGGAAGGCGGGAATCGACGCGACTCGTAAGCTTCCGGAGGAGGGCTATCACCGCGGCTGGCCGGAGATGATCACCTCCGACCCGATGACCGCGGCGAAGGTCGACCGCCGCTGGAAGGAGTACGGCTTCTGATGTCCACGGCTTCTGTACCTTCGGTGGAACCCGCGGAACCCACCGGCACGACCCGGGAGGTCAACGAGGCCCCCGAGACCGCCCGGGGGGTGGTCGGCGGCACCCGCGCGTTCCTGCGCCTGGTGCTGATCGAGCACTCGGTCTTCGCCCTGCCCTTCGCCTACATCAGCGCGCTGTGGGCGATGTTCGAGACCAGCGGCCACGTGAACTGGGTGAAGCTGCTGCTGATCACCGTCGCGATGGTCGGCGCCCGCACGTTCGCGATGGCGATGAACCGCATCATCGACCGCGAGATCGACGCCCGGAACCCGCGCACGCAGATGCGCGAGCTGGTGACCGGCGCCGTGTCGGTCAAGACGGCCTACCTCGGCTCCTTCGCGGCCCTGGTGGTGTTCCTGAGCGCCGCGGTCTCCCTGAACCGCCTGTCGCTGTACCTGGCGCCGGTCGCCGTGGTCCCGCTGGTCCTGTACCCGTACGGCAAGCGCTTCACGAACTACCCGCACGCCATCCTCGGCATCGCGCAGGCCATCGGCCCCATGGGCGCTTGGATCGGGGTCACCGGCCACTGGTCGTGGCAGGCGACGCTGCTGGGCCTGGCCGTCGGCTTCTGGATCGGCGGCTTCGACCTGATCTTCGCCTGCCAGGACGTCGCCGCCGACCGCGTGATCGGCGTCCGCTCGGTCCCGGCCCGCTTCGGCATCGCCGCCGCGCTCCGCGCCTCGATCGCCACCCACGTGATCACCCTCGGCCTGCTGGTCTGGTTCGGCGTGGTCGCGCACGGCGGCGTGCTGTGGTGGATCGGCATCGCGGTGGTCGCGGTCGCGTTCTGGTACGAGCACTCGCTGGTCAAGCCGGACGACCTGTCGAAGGTGAACCGGGCGTTCTTCACGACGAACGGCTTCGTGGGGATCTCCCTGTTCTGCTTCGCGCTCGTGGATCTGATCGTGCGCGGGCTGGGGGCCTGAGCTCGGTGAACGAAAGCCGCACCCCCTGGATCGTCGGAGTGTCCGGCGCCTCCGGCACGCCCTACGCCGCCGCCACCCTGCGCGCGCTCCTCGACGCGGGGGAGGCGGTGGACCTGGTGGTGAGCCGGGCGGCTCGGCTGACGATCCTGGACGAGACCGGGGTCTCGTTCCGGGACGGGCACTGGCGCGAGGATCTGGCCGAGTGGCTCGGGTGGGTGCCGGAGGATCCGCGGCTGGACGCCGTGCGCTACTGGCCCGCCGGCGATTTCGCCGCGGGGCCGTCGTCCGGGAGCTACCGGGCCAAGGGGATGGTGGTGGTGCCCGCCTCCACCGCGGCGGTCGCGGGGATCGCGCTGGGGCTGTCGAAGGACCTGCTGCAGCGGGCCGCCGACGTGAACCTGAAGGAGCGGCGGCCGGTCGTGGTCTGCGTGCGGGAGACGCCGCTGAACCGGGGCACGCTGCGGCACATGGTCGAACTGGACGAGGCCGGGGCCGTGGTGCTGCCGGCCGCGCCGGGGTTCTACGCCGGGCTGAAGGACGTGCAGCAGCTGGTGGACTTCGTCGCGGGCAAGATCCTGGACGTGCTCGGGGTGCCGCACACGCTCTTCCAGCGCTGGCGCGGAGACCTGGGTTCGGCGCGCTGAGGGCGCATAGACGTAAGCCTTCTGAGTAGCCTGCGCCCATGGACACTCCCGACGACGTTCTTCTGGGCCCCTTCGAGGGCTTCCACCTGGCACAGGTGAACATCGGCCGGCTCGTCGCGCCGCTGGGCGACCCGGCGATCGAGGACTTCACCAAGAACTTGTCCCCCGTCAACAACCAGGGCAAGGCCATGCCCGGCTTCGTCTGGCTGCTGGAGGGCAGCGACCCGGAGCTCGGCGCCACCGACGTCGCCTGGCCCGGCGACCCCGAGATGTTCGTCAACCTGACGGTCTGGGAGTCCGTCGGCGCGCTGCGCGCCTTCGCCTTCTCCGGCGAGCACCGCACGCTGCTGGCGCGCCGCAAGGAGTTCTTCCAGAAGCTGCCCGAGGCCGCCGCCACGATGTGGTGGATCCCGGCCGGCACGGTCCCGACGGTCCAGGAGGCGCACGACCGGCTGGCGCACTTCCGCGAGCACGGCGCCACGCCGCACGCCTTCTCGTTCCAGCGGCTGTTCGCGCCGGAGGCCTGAGCGGCACCGGCCACAGCAAAGGAGCGCCCTTTCCAGTCCCGGGGGGACGGACTGGAGGGGCGCTCCTGCTTTCCCGACCGCCAGGACCCGATCGTCGATCACGGGGGGGAGTTGATCGACGCGACTGGCGGCGGGAGCTCTAGTAGTGCTGCGTGGGTGGTACTGCCGCAGGTCAGGCCTTGCGAGCGGCCTTCGCGGTGCGCGCCAGGCGGGCCTTGGCGGCCTGCTCGCGCAGATCGTTCAGCCGGACGTGGGCGGCTTGCAGCTCGTACGGCGCGAAGTTCATCGTTGACTCCTTTGATCCGTCGGGCTTAACCTTCTCTATGCCTTAGATTCTAAGGAGTCCTACGCTACCTGTCCAATTGTTTGAAGGTGAACGTGGTCACAGATCGTTAAGAGGGCGCCACGGGCGTCCCCTCGGACGGCGCATGGGACCGAAGTCGGCCGGGGAGCCGATACGCTCGTGCGCTACGTGGGCCGGGTGGCCGGACGTGCCGGGCGGGTGCGTCCATCGATGCGGATGAGGTGATCAGGAAGCATGGACGCGGTGGACCGCGCCTTGATCGACGCGCTGCGGACCAACGGACGCATGTCGTACGCGGAGCTGGGACGCCTGGTCAGTCTGTCCGGGCCGTCCGTGACCGACCGGATCAACCGGCTGGAGGCGAACGGCGTCATCACCGGCTACCGGGCGATGGTCGCCCCCGAGCAGCTCGGGCTGAACGTGACGGCGATGATCGGCATCCTGCTGTCGGACTCCGCCGAACTGGACGACGTGGCCTGGCGGCTGCGCGACGTGCCCGAGATCGAGGACTGTTTCTTCGTCGCCGGCGAGGAGTCGTTCCTGCTCAAGGTGCGTGCCGGGCATCCGGAGGACCTGGAGCGGATCATCGGCCGCCTGACCCGGATCCGCGGCGTGGCCCGGACCCGGACCACGGTCGCGCTGTCGACCAAGTGGGAGGACCGGCCGATGCCGCTGGCCGAGATCGAGGAAGAGGACGCTAAGTAGCCACGAAGCAGCGGGGCCGCGCCGGAGAATCTCCGGCGCGGCCCCGCTGCTTCTGCTGTCTACGGTCTGCCGTCTGGCCTCGGTGGGCTGTTCGGTCTGCCGTCAGGCCAGCACGATCGTCACCACGACCGTCACGATCCCGATGTGCGAGGCGATCACCGCGGCCAGGCACGCGTAGCGGCCGGTCGCGGTGGTGTTCTCGTCGGTCAGATATGCCGCCGCCGCCACCGCGGCGCCGGTCACCACCGGCACCGTCAACAGCGGCGTCAGGTGCGGGATCACCTTCTCCATCTGCACCGCGAACAGCAGCGTCAGCCAGCTCAGCCCGGCCACCACGCTGAATCCCCAGGTCAGCCCGAGCGGGCCGAGCTGTCGCCAGCGCAGCAGCCCGCCGATGATCAGGATCATCGCCGGGATCGCCATCGCGGACAGCGCCAGCAGCTGCGAGTTCAGCGTGATGCCGGCGATCGAGCGCGAGGAGCCGCCGCTGGAGGCCGTGCCGCAGGCGAACGCGATGAGCAGGGACGGGATCGCGCCGATGGCGAACGCCGTGCCCAGCCGCGGGCCCAGCGGGAGCGCCGGACCGCCGGCCGCCGCGCCGCCGGCGCGGCGCGAGCCCCCGGTCCCCCCGGAGCGGGCCGGAGCGGCCCGGCGGGAGCCGCCGCGGGCCGGGGCGTCGTCGTAGCCGTAGTCGTCGTCGCGGCGGCCGTCGTCGCCGTCGTAGCGGTCGTGGCCGTCCTGCTGGCCCGGACCCCGGCCCCGGTTGCCGCCGCGGCCCCGCGCGGGTCCCGAACCGGACCCGTAGTCGTCGTTGTACGCCGCGGGGCGCGCACGGCCGCCGGAGCGTGGCTGCTGCCCGTACCCCTCGTCGTAGCCCCGACCTGCGGGTTGGCGGTCGTAGCCGTCGTACTGCCCGCGGGGACCCCGGTCGTCGCCGGGGTACGGTCGGCCGGAGGCTCGTCTGGAGGGAGTTTCGGACATGATGACGACTATCCGCTGTCCGGGCGCCGGACCGCAACGTGATCACTCAATCCGGACGAGGTCGTTACGGAAGCCTGCCGTACTCTGCTGTGTGATCAGGACTGTGCCGGACGGGAAAAGGTGAGGCGATGGACTCCGGGCTCAAGCGGGAGATCGAGGAGAAGGTCCTCTCCGGTTCGCGGCTGTCCTTCGAGGACGGCGTGGCGCTGTACGCCACCGACGAGGTGGCCTGGCTCGGCGCACTCGCCCACGAGGTCCGCACGCGCAAGAACAGCGACAAGGTCTTCTTCAACGTCAACCGTCACCTGAACATGACGAACGTGTGTTCCGCGTCCTGCGCCTACTGCTCCTTCCAGCGCAAGCCGGGGGAGAAGGACGCGTACACGATGCGTATTGAGGAAGCGGTCCGGCTGGCCAAGGCCATGGAGCCGGACGGCATCACCGAGCTCCACATCGTCAACGGCCTGCACCCGACGCTGCCGTGGCGCTACTACCCGAAGTCGATCAGCGAGCTGAAGGCCGTGCTCCCCGGCGTGTCGATCAAGGCCTTCACGGCCACCGAGATCCACTGGTTCGAGAAGATCTCCGGTCTGAGCGCCGAGGAGATCCTCGACGAGCTCATCGAGGCCGGCCTGGAGTCGCTGACCGGCGGCGGCGCGGAGATCTTCGACGAGGAGATCCGCTCGCAGATCGTGGACCACGCCACGCACTGGGAGGACTGGTCCCGGATCCACCGGCTGGCGCACGCCAAGGGCCTGCGCACTCCGGCCACCATGCTCTACGGCCACATCGAGGAGCCCCGCCACCGCGTGGACCACGTGCTGCGGCTGCGCGAGCTGCAGGACGAGACCGGCGGCTTCGCGGTGTTCATCCCGCTGCGCTTCCAGCACGACTTCCACGACAGCAAGGACGGCAAGGTCCGCAACCGGCTGATGAACCAGCCGATGGCCACCGGCGTGGAGGCGCTGAAGACCTTCGCGGTGTCGCGGCTGCTGCTGGACAACTTCGACCACGTGAAGTGCTTCTGGGTCATGCACGGCCTGTCGACCGCGCAGCTGGCGCTCAACTACGGCGCCGACGACCTGGACGGCTCGGTGGTCGAGTACAAGATCACGCACGACGCCGACGACTTCGGCACGCCGAACAAGATGACCCGCGAGGACCTGCTGGAGCTGATCCGCGACGCCGGGTTCACGCCGGTGGAGCGGAACACGCGCTACGAGGTCATCCGGGAGTACGACGGTCCGGAGGAGGCGCGGCGCGAGGAGCCGCAGCTGATGACCTTCTGAGAGGCGATTTGGGAATCGGCGGACCGGTACCGCATAGTCCTATCTTGTGAACTTCCGTGACCGGGCCCGCCGTCCCTTCAGCTGGGCCGCCGAGCTGCGCGTGCTGGCCGCCGGCCTGTTCGCGGTGGCCGGCGGCGCGCTGCTGCTGAGCCGGTCCGAGCCGGTGCTCCCCTCCGAGGTGGCCGGCGCGGCGCTGGTCGTGGTCGCGGTCGCGGTGCTGAACGTCGTAGTGGGCCTGCGCCGGGCCCGGCAGGCCGAAGTCGACGCCGTCGAGCGCTGAACGGGACGACGGTCGCCATGGCTCTGCGTTTCGAGACCCACCACGAGATTTCGGACACACTGCGCTCCCAGCTCGTCGACATCTGGACCGACGCCACGAACGCCGGGGGAGCCGTCGGCTTCGTCGCGCCGGTGGAGCGCGAGACCGTGGACGCCAAGGCGTTCCGGAGCTTCACGGTCGGCAAGGACCTGTTCCTGGTCGGCTATGAGGACGGTGAGCCCGCGGCGTTCCTGGTCTTCGTGGACCACCAGTTCGCGTTGATGGACCACGCGCGCCTGCTCAAGACGGTGGTCGTGCACCCGAAGCACCAAGGCCGGGGCTTCGGGGCGGAACTGATGGCGCAGGCCGAGCGGGTGGCGCGTACCCTCGACGGTGTCGAAATGCTCCACCTCACCTGCCGCGGCGGGCTCGGGCTGGAACACTTCTACAGCAAGTGCGGATACACCGAGGTCGGCCGCATCCCGCGTATGTTGCGGGTCGCCGCGGACGACTACCGGGACGAGATCCACATGGCGCTGAGCCTGTAGACCTCGCCAGGGGCTGGTCTCTCATACCGATGGAAGGAGTCGGCGGATGCCTGCCGACCACAAGACGGCTGACAAGGCCGCAGTCGCCGGAGCCGACGCGCGGACGGACTCCGAGACGCTGGCGGCCGGCGCCGCGGCGGCGCAGAGCAAGCACGCGACGATGCGCTACGCGACGCTGCGCATCGGGATCTTCGTGGTGTCGCTGGCGGTGCTGTGGGGCGCGGTCGCGGCGACCGGGCACATCGTGACCGGCAACGGCGTGCTGTACCTGATGATGGGTGCGCTGCTGGTCTCCGGCGTGGCGTCCTTCTTCCTGCTCTCCCGCCAGCGCGACGCGATGTCCGTGCAGGTGACCCGGCGTACCGAGCGGATGGCCGACCGGTTCCAGGAGAACGCGGCCATGGAGGACGAGGACTGACGAGGGCGCTCGCGGCGGCCGCGGCGCGCCAGGGGGCGCATGTCCGACCTCGCCGCTTTCGCCCGAGTGCCCCGGCACTGGACGCCTGATCACGCGGTCGTACTCTGAACCTCGTGGACGACATCTCCGACGCGCGTCTCGAAGCGCACCGAACCCAGTGCCGGCGGCGACCCCGCGTCGGGCACATCCAGTTCCTCAACTGCCTGCCCATCTACTGGGGCCTGGTCAACTCCGGCGCGATCCTCGACATGGAGCTGGTCAAGCACAGCCCTGATGTGCTCTCCCACATGCTGGTCGACGGCGATCTGGACATCGGCCCGATCAGCCTGGTGGAGTACCTGCGCAACGCCGGGGACCTGGTGGTCCTCCCCGATGTGGCGGTCGGCAGCGACGGCCCGGTGACCAGCTGCAACCTGATCAGCAAGGTCCCCTTCGAAGCCCTCGACGGCGCCCGCGTGGCCCTGGGCTCGACCAGCCGTACCACGGTCCAGCTGGCCCAGCTGATCCTGCGCGAGAAGTACGGCGTCCGCCCCGACTACTTCCCCTGCGCCCCCGACCTGGAGCAGATGCTCCGCGAGGGCGAGGCCGGCGTGATCATCGGCGACCCGGCCCTGCGCGCCTGGCTCTACGACTCGAACCGCCTGGGCACCAAGCTCCTGGACCTCGGCGAGGCCTGGAAGGACTGGACCGGCCTGCCGATGGTCTTCGCGGTCTGGGCCGTCCGCAAGGAGTACCTGGAGCGCTGCCCGGACATCGTGCACGAGGTGCACCAGGGCTTCCTCCGCTCCCGCGACATCTCCCTGCAGCACGTCGACAAGGTCGCGCGCCAGGTGGAGCGCTGGGAGCAGTTCCCTGCCGCGGAGCTGGAGGACTACTTCACGACCCTGGACTTCTCGCTGGGCGAGCGCCAGCTGGAGGGCGTCCGCGAGTTCGCGCGGCAGGTCGGGCCCCAGATCGGGGTGCTCGAGGTGCCGGAGGTCCAGCTGCTGGAGCCTTCGCAGGCCTGAGCGCTGTTGTGCCCCGCCGCGCGGCGGGTTCGGGGCGCCGGAGGGGAGCCGGCGCCGGGGGTCGTTCGAGGCCGCCCAGGTGTGCGCCGGCGATGCGGGAACACGCCGTGAGCTAGACTCGTTGTTACTTAGCAGTAGCTAACCAATCGAGTCCGCTCGCACCCCGGAGGTACCGCGCGATGACCGAGACCATGGACGGCATCGAAGGTGTCGAGAACGTCGGCGCCGCCGTGGACCCCGGGCGCAGCCGCACGTACAGCTGGAACGACCCGATGGCCTCCTTCGCCGAGGGCGCGGGGATGTCCGGGCTCGACTACCTGCAGGCCATGGCCGAGGGGCGGGTGCCCAAGCCGCCGATCTCGGAGACGCTGGGCTTCGACGGGCTCGGGGATGTCGCCGAGGGGCGCGTGGTCTTCACCATGACCCCGGCCGAGCACCACTACAACCCCATCGGGTCGGTGCACGGCGGCGTCTACGCCACGCTGCTGGACTCCGCGTGCGGCTGCGCCGTGCAGTCGCTGCTTCCGGCCGGCGACTTCTACACCTCGCTCGACCTGTCGGTGAAGTTCCTGCGCGGGATGACCAAGGACACCGGCCAGGTGCAGTGCATCGGCACCGTGACGCACATGGGGCGGCGGACGGCGCTCGCCGAGGCGCGGATCGTCGACGCCAACGGGAAGCTGTACGCGACGGCGACCTCGACCTGCATGATCTTCCGGGCCGGGGACAAGTAGCCAGGACCGGCCGGAAACCCGCCACCGCGCCGAAAGCCCAGCGCACAGAGCCGCCGCCGCGGTTATCGTCCTCTGCCATGACCACCAGCCTCCGTGAGCTGCCGCTGTTCGCCGCGCTCGCCGACTCCCGGCGCATCCTGATCGCCGGCGCGGGCGGCGGCTTCGACGTCTTCGGCGGGATCCCCTTGGCCCTGGCGCTGCGGGAACGCGGCGCCGAAGTGTTCCTCGGCAACCTGACCTTCGTCTCGTCCGGCTTCAGCCTCGACGCGTGGCTGGCGCCCGACGTGGCGGCCATCACCCCGGACAGCGGCGGCTTCGCCGACTACTTCCCCGAGCGGACCCTCGCGCGCTGGCTCAAGACGGTCGGCGAGCCCTCGACCGTCTACTCCTTCCAGCGAACCGGCGTCGTCCCGCTGCGCGAGGCGTACCGGGCCCTGATCGCGCAGCACGCCATCGATGCGATCGTGCTGGTCGACGGCGGCACCGACATCCTCATGCGCGGCGACGAGGCGGGGCTGGGGACGCCGGAGGAGGACATGCTCAGCCTGGCGACCGTGGCCGGGCTGGACGAGGTGCCGGTCCGGCTGGTCGTCAGCATCGGCTTCGGTATCGATGCTTACCACGGCGTCAACCATGTGCAGGTGTTGGAGAACCTCTCCGATCTCGACGCAGACGGGGCCTACCTCGGCGCGTTCTCCATTCCGCGCTCCAGCCGCGAGGGCTCGCTCTACCTCGACGCCGTCGCGTACGCGCAGGAGAACACCCCTTTGCGGCCCTCGATCGTGCACGGCCAGATCGCCTCGGCGATGCTCGGTGTGTCCGGCGATGTCCACTTCACACAACGCACACATAACAGTGTGCTCTTTGTGAACCCGCTCATGGCGATGTACTTCACAGTCACCGTCGAGGGCTTGGCGGCTCGCCACCTCTACTTGCCGAAGTTGGAAGGTACTCACACCTTCCGACAGATCGCGACGATCATCGGCGACTTCCGCGACGGTCTCCCCGACCGCCGGATACCCAGACAGTTCCCGCACTGAGCATCGAAGTAGTCTGGAGGGGCACTTAAGACCCCGGACGAAGGGCACGCCCGATGAGCAAGCAGATCTCCGCGGAGCTCCAAGACGCCCTCGACCGGGCGGCCGACGGCGGGCGGATCGAGTACGACGAAGCGCTCGAACTGTACCGCCACGCCCCTCTGCACGCTCTGGGCACCGCCGCGGACGCCGCGCGCCGCAAGCGCTACTCCGGCGTCTACGGCGAGCACGGCGAGATCGCCACGTACATCATCGAGCGGAACATCAACTACACCAACGCCTGCGTCACGGCGTGCAAGTTCTGCGCCTTCTACGCGGCGCCGAAGTCCGACAAGGTGTGGAGCCGCCCGCTGGAGGACATCCTGCGCCGCTGCGCGGAGACCGTGGCACTCGGCGGCACGCAGATCATGTTCCAGGGCGGCCACCACCCGGACTACGGGGTCGAGTACTACGAGGAGAACTTCCGCGCCATCAAGGCCGAGTTCCCGCAGCTGGTGATCCACTCGCTCGGCGCGTCCGAAGTGCAGCACATGGCGAAGGTCTCCGGCGTCACCATCGAGGAGGCCATCACCCGCCTGAAGGAGTCGGGCCTGGACTCCTTCGCCGGCGCCGGCGCCGAACTGCTCCCGGCGCGTCCCCGCACCGCCATCGCGCCGCTGAAGGAGTCCGGCGAGCGCTGGCTGGAGATCATGGAGACCGCGCACGGCCTCGGCCTGGAGAGCACCTCCACGATGCTCATGGGCACCGGCGAGACCAACGCCGAGCGCATCGAGCACCTGCGCATGATCCGCGACGTGCAGGACCGCACCGGAGGCTTCCGCGCCTTCATCCCGTACACCTACCAGCCGGAGAACAACCACCTCAAGGGCCGTACGCAGGCCACGATGTTCGAGTACCTGCGCCTGATCGCGGTCGCGCGCCTGTACCTGCACAACGTCGCGCACATCCAGGGCTCCTGGCTCACCGTCGGCAAGGAGGCCGGCCAGCTCTCGCTGCACTACGGCGCGGACGACCTCGGCTCGGTGATGCTGGAGGAGAACGTGGTCTCCTCCGCCGGCGCCAAGCACCGCTCCAACCGCATGGAGCTGATCCACCTGATCCGCGCCGCCGGCCGCGTCCCGGCCCAGCGCAGCACCACCTACGAGCTGATCACCGTGCACGACGACCCGGCGAACGACCCGGTCGACGACCACGTGATGAGCCACATCGCCTCGACGGCGATCGCGGGCGGGACGGCGCACCCGGAGCTGAAGCTGGTGGATGTGCGGTGATGCGGTGATGCGGGAAGCGGGCGTTGACCTGCTTCCTTGCATAACCTGCATGTCATTGTTCACTTTATGAAAGTGTCGCCTCCGGTCCTGCTTCCGGTGCTGCGCTCGCGCGTGGGGCGCAACCGGATGCTCCGGGCGGCCGCCGGAAGCATCGTGACCCGGCCCCTCACCGATCTTCTGGCGGTGACGTTCGGTCCGTTGCCGGTCCTCAGCGAGCTGCTCGCCACGGTGCCCGGAATCGACGCGGCGTACATCTACGGGTCCTGGGCTGCCCGCTACGACGGCGAAGCGGGACCGCTGCCCCCGGTCGACGACGATCCGTTCTTCACGCAGATCAGGAAACGTCCGATGGTCGAGCTTCGCCTGGCGGAGGAGCGCGGCCGATGAAGTGGCAGCAGGGACGCGCCACGATCGACGCCATGCTCGGTGCCGGGCAGGTGGAGCGGGTCACCCCGAGCCGGGAGCACGCCGAGCGGCTGCTCGCCCAGGCGCGTGCGCATCTCGCCCTCGCGACGGGCGGCGAATCGGCGGCTGACGTCAGGCGCGATCAGGCACATGCCGAGGCGTTCATCGAGTTGGCCGAACGCGTCCTCGATCAGATGAGCGCCTACTGAAGCTGGTGGATGTGCGGTCGCCCGATCGGCTTCACGACACGCCGATCAGCCCCTATGCAGAGCTACTAGGAAGTAAGACAGTGAGGGAATGCAGATTCCCCTCACTGTCTCCGATTTCCTGGACCGCGCGGAATTCGTCTATGGCGACCGCGCAGCCGTCGTCGACGAGCCCGACCAGCCCGCGCCGTCCTGGGGCGCCGTCACGTACAAGGACGTCGCCAGACGTGCGCGGGCGCAGGCGGCGGCGCTGGACCGGCTGGGTGTCGGTGCGGGGGCGCGGGTGGCGGTGGTCTCGCACAACTCCGCGCGGTTGCTGACCTCCTTCTTCGGCGTCAGCGGCTATGGGCGGGTGCTGGTGCCGGTGAACTTCCGGCTGCGGGCCGACGAGGTCGCGTACATCGTCGAGCACAGTGGGGCCGAGGTGCTGCTCGTCGATCCGGAGCTGGAGGACTCGCTCAAGGATGTGAAGGCGCACCACCGCTTCGTCATCGGCGCGGAGTCCGACGCCGAGTTCTTCGACGGCGACCACGACCCGGTGCGGCACGCCATCGGCGAGAACGACACCGCGACCATCAACTACACCTCGGGGACCACCGCGCGGCCCAAGGGCGTGCAGCTGACGCATCGCAACATCTGGCTGAACGCCGTCCTGATGGGGCTGCACCTCGGCGTCGGCGACCGCGACGTCTACCTGCACACGCTGCCGATGTTCCACGCCAACGGCTGGGGCATGCCCTACATCGTCACCGGCCTCGGCGCCAAGCAGATCGTGCTGCGCAAGGTCGACGGCGCCGAGATCCTGCGCCGCGTCGACGAGCACGGCGTCACGCTCCTCAACGGCGCCCCGACCGTCATCGCGATGGTCCTGGCGGCGGCGAAGGAGTGGGACGGCGAGATCCCCGGCCGGGACCGGGTCCGCGTCGTGGTCGCCGGCGCCCCGCCGCCGAGCACCGTCATCCAGCAGGTCGAGGACGTCCTCGGCTGGCAGTTCAACCAGATCTACGGCCTGACCGAGACCGCCCCGCTGGTCACCGTGAACCGCACCCGGCAGGAGTGGGACGGCCTGACCAGCCTGGAGCGCGCGCGGAACCTCATGCGCGCCGGCGTGCCCTCCCTCGGCACCCGGATGGTCACCGACGCCGACGCCGAGGTCCTGGTGCGCTCCAACGTGGTCCTGGAGGGCTACTGGCAGCAGCCCGAGGAGTCCGAGCGCGCGCTGGCCGGCGACTGGTTCCACACCGGCGACGGCGGCGCCATCGGCGGCGACGGCTACCTGACCATCTCCGACCGCAAGAAGGACGTCATCATCACCGGCGGCGAGAACGTGTCCTCCATCGAGGTCGAGGACGCGCTCTACAAGCACCCGGCGATCGCCGAGTGCGCGGTGATCGGCGTCCCGGACGAGAAGTGGGGCGAGACCATCAAGGCATTGGTCGTGCTGAAGGAGGACCACTCCTCGCGCGCCACCACCGAGGCCGAGGTCATCAAGCACTGCAAGGGCCTCATCGCCGGTTTCAAGGCGCCGACGACTGTGGAGTTCCGGGAGACGCTGCCGCGCACCGCGACCGGCAAGTTGCAGAAGTTCAAACTGCGTGAGCCGTATTGGGAGGGACGGGAGCGCAATGTGAACTGATTCGCGATTATCGCAGCATTCTTATATGTGGGTGACGCGGCCGGCGGGTTTGTCGGAGAACCGGGAGAACGCGGGCCCGCCCGGCCGGTCGGCGACACCGGGAGCATGGTGACATTTCGGCGTCCCGGCCATCACCGGCCATCACCCGGCAGAGCGCCGTTGGCGTGTTGTTCAGCCGTCGGTGGGGACGCCGTCCACCTTCGGCTCGCAGGATTCTGGGCGGTGACCGGCCATCCCGGGCTGGTCCCGCCTCACTTGGGGGTTCCTACCTTGTCCCGCACCGTCACCCGGCTCGCCGTCGCGGGCGGCCTGACCGCCCTGCTCGGCGGAGTCCTGGCCGCCGCCCCGTCCCAGGCGGACTCGCACGGCACGTCACACGCAGTGGCGAAGCACGTACTGCTCATCTCAGTGGACGGCCTGCACCAGTCGGACCTCGCCTGGTACGTGAAGCAGCACCCGGATTCGGCCCTCGCCAAGCTGGTCGACGGCGGCGTGGACTACTCCGCGGCGTCCACCCCGGTTCCCTCCGACTCCTTCCCCGGCATGACCGCTCAGGTCACCGGCGGCGACCCGGGCACCACCGGCGTCTACTACGACGACACGTACAACCACGGCCTGCTGCCCGCCGGCACCACGAAGTGCGACGGCGGCGTCCCGCTCGGCGCCGAGGTCGACCTCACCGAGGACCTGGACTGGAACAAGGACTCGATCGACGCCGGCCAGGGCCTGACCGGCCTGCCGGCCTCGATCCTGAACCTGACCGGCGACGCCAGGAGCCTGATCAACCCCGCCAAGCTCCCGGTGGACCCGAAGACCTGCAAGCCGGTCTACCCGAACAGCTACCTGCAGGTGAACACGGTCTTCAACGTGGTCGCCGACGCCGGCCTGCGCACCGCGTGGTCCGACAAGCACGCCGCCTACGACATCCTGTCCGGCCCGCAGGGCAACGGGATCCAGGACCTGTTCACCCCGGAGATCAACAGTCAGGATCCGGCGCTCGCGGCCGGCAGCGACTGGACCAAGGACAACGCCGCGACCCGGCAGTACGACGACTACAAGGTCCAGGCCGTCCTGAACGAGATCGACGGCTACGACCACAGCGGCAAGACCAAGGTCGGCACTCCGGCGGTCTTCGGCCTGAACTTCCAGTCCGTCTCCACCGCGCAGAAGCTGCCGGCCTCCGACGGCCAGGGCGGCGGCTACCTCGCCGACGGCCAGACCCCCGGCCCGCTGCTGTCCGGCTCGCTGGACTTCGTCAACAGCGAGGTCGGCCGCTTCACCGCCGAGCTGAAGAAGGACGGCCTGGCCAAGAGCACCACCGTCATCCTGTCGGCCAAGCACGGCCAGTCCCCGAAGGACCCGGCCGCGCTGACCCGCATCGACGACGGCGCGCTGCTCGACGGCCTGAACGCGGCGTGGAAGAAGGCCCACCCGGGCGCCGGCGACCTGGTCGCGTTCTCCGTCGACGACGACGCCATGCTGCTGTGGCTCAACGACCGCAGCCAGGCCGCCGCCGACTTCGCCAAGTCCTACCTGCTCGCGCAGAGCGGCACCGGCAACGGCATCGACGGCGCCGCGAAGGCCTTCACGCACGGCGGCCTGACCACCGTCTACGCCGGCGCCGAGGCCCGCCAGTACTTCCACACGCAGCCGGGCGACACCCGGGTCCCGGACCTGTTCGGCGTCGCGCAGCACGGCGTGGTGTACACCGGCGGCAAGAGCAAGATCGCCGAGCACGGCGGCGCGGCCGACGACGACCGCAACGTGCCGATCGTGGTCTCGGGCGCCGGCGTCGACGCGCGCGGTGTCGACGGCCGGAAGGTCGAGACCACGCAGATCGCCCCGACCATCCTGCGCCTGCTCGGCCTGAACCCGCAGCGCCTGCAGGCGGTGCGGATCGAGCACACCGAGGCGCTGCCGGAACTCGGCCGCGACTGCGACTGAACTGGGTGGATCCCTAGACTCCCGGAGCAGACTCCGGGGTCGACGAGCTGCCGGGCCGGTGCTGCCCGCCCCGGCCCGGCAGCTTTGCCTTAACCTCGAACGGTGCTGACCCTCCATGCCGCCCCGCTCGTCCTCCCGATGACCTCCGCCCCGATTCCGGACGGCGCGATCGTCGTCGACAACGACCGCGTCGTCGCCGTCGGAACGCGCGCCGATCTCGTCGCCGCACACCCGGAAGCGCGCGTCCGCGACTGGCCCGGCATCCTCACGCCCGGACTGGTCAACAGCCACGCGCACACGCAGTACTACGACTTCGGGGACCTGGCGTCCTCCGGACTGCCGTTCCCCGAGTGGCTGCACCAGATGGTCGCGCGCCGGGCGACCTTCACCGACGCGATGTGGCAGGAGTCCACCCGGCGCGGGCTGCACGCGTATCTGAAGACCGGGACCACGGCCGTGGCGGACATCGTCACCGAGCCGGTCGTGCTCTCGGCGGTCGCCCGCAGCGGGATCCGCGGCGTGGCCTACATCGAGGCGGTCTTCGCCGACGACACCTCCTGGGCGGCCGGCAAGCGGGCCGACCTCCTGGCGGCGGTCGACGGCGCCGGCGGCCCGGTGCGCGGGGTCTCGCCGCACACGCCGTTCACCATCAGCACCGGTGTGTACGAGGACTGCGTCGCCATCGCCCACGAGCGCGGCAAGCGCCTGCACCCGCACATCGCGGAGACCATGCAGGAAGCGGAGTACGTGCTGAGCGGCACCGGTCCCTTCGCCGACAACGCCAAGCAGTTCGGGCTCGACTTCTCCGACATCCTCGATCAGGGCACCGGGATGACGCCGGTCGAGTGGGCCGACGCGCGCGGCGCGCTCGGCGGCGACTGCCACATCGCGCACGGCATCCACGTGAACGAGTCCGACCGCGCGCTGCTGCGCGAGCGGGGGACCGCGGTGGCGTTGTGCGTGCGCTCGAACCGGATCCTGGAAGCCGGGGAGCCCCCGGTCGCCGCGTATCTGCGCGAGGGGTCGCCGATCGGCATCGGGACCGACTCGGCCGCGTCGTCGCCGTCGCTCGACCTGCTGGACGAGGCACGGGCGCTGAAGGCGGTGGCCCGCGAGCAGGGGTACGCGCACGACGACCTGGACCGGCGCATCGTGGAGGCGGCGACGCTCGGCGGCGCGGCCGCGCTCGGGCTGACCGAGGGGCCGGACCGGGTCGGGCGGCTGGAACCCGGGGTTCGCGCGGACTTCGCGGTGTTCTCAGTGGAGAGCGGCGCCGGCAGTGACGGCGATCCCCACGCGCGGCTCGTCGACCACGGCACATGCGTGGCGACGGTGCTCGGCGGCACGATCGTGCACCGGACTGTCTGAGGCGGTACCGGCCTCGGCGGCCCCGGGTGAGAGAATCGCCCCGTGAGCCGAGCATCCCTGGACAAACAGCCGCACGAGGTCGCCGCCATGTTCGACGGCGTGGCCGAGCGCTACGACCTGACGAACGACGTCCTGGCGCTCGGCCAGACGCGGCTGTGGCGGCGCGCGGTGCGCCAGGCCGTGGACGCCAAGCCGGGGCAGCGGGTCCTGGACCTGGCGGCCGGCACCGGCACCAGCACGCAGCCGTTCCACGCCGCCGGCGCGGAGACCGTCTCCTGCGACTTCTCGCTCGGCATGCTCCAGGTCGGCAAGCGCCGCCTGCCGCACCTGACCTTCGCCGCCGGGGACGCGACGCGGCTGCCGTTCCGCGACGGGGTCTTCGACGCGGTGACCATCTCCTTCGGGCTGCGCAACGTCCAGGACACCGAGGGCGCGCTGCGCGAGATGCTGCGCGTGACCAAGCCCGGCGGGCGGCTGGTGGTCTGCGAGTTCTCGCGCCCGACGCTCGCGCCGCTGCGCACGGTGTACATCGAGTACCTGATGAAGGCGCTGCCCGCGGTGGCGACGAAGGTGAGTTCGAACCCGGACGCCTACGTCTATCTCGCCGAGTCCATCCGGGCCTGGCCCGGCCAGCGGGAACTGGCGTCCGTCATCGCCGGGGCCGGGTGGCGTCGCGTCGCGCACCGTAACCTGACTGGCGGAATCGTCGCATTGCATCGCGCGTATAAGGAACACTGAGTCTGTGAAGGCTCGAATAGGCCGCGCGGCAGCTCTCGCCGTCGCGGTGCTGATAGCGGCGTCCGCGGCGGCGTGTTCGGGAAGCGGTTCGAAGCATTCGGGCCCGAACAACGGCGGCCTGGCCGCCTCGCAAAGCGATGGCGGACCGAGTTCTCCCGCCGCGCCTTCTGGGGCTCCCGCTGGGGCTCTGAACGCCGCGGCCGAGAACGCGCTGCCGGGCACGCCGAACTGGAACCACGGCATGGATTCCGGCGCCGACCACGGGATCGAGGGCTACACCGACCAGGTCGCGGTGGATTCGGGGCAGAGCTTCAAGCTGTTCGTGAACACCACCGCGCCGCAGTTCACGGCCACGGCGTTCCGCATCGGGTACTACGGCGGGACGCAGGCCCGGCAGGTGTGGAAATCCGAGGTGACGCCGGGGAAGGCGCAGCCCGCGGCGTCGGTGCAGGCGCAGGTGAACACGGTGACCACGAAGTGGGACCCGGCGATGACGGTGACCACGAGCGGGTGGCCGGAGGGCTCGTATCTGATCCGGCTGGACGCCGTCGGGGGCACGGTGAAGGGCGCGCGGTTCGTGCCGGTCACCGTGCGGTCCACGTCCACGGCCGGCAAGGTCGTGCTGCTCAACGGCGTCACCACGTGGCAGGCGTACAACGAGTACGGCGGCTTCGACCTCTACAGCGGCGGCCCCCGGAACGACTACGCGCATCGGGCACGGATCGTGTCCTACGACCGGCCGTACGACACCACCGGCGCGGACCGGTTCCAGACCTACGAGCAGTCCTCGATCGTCTTCGCCGAGAAGCTGGCCGCGAGCCACGGACTCCAGCTCGCCTACGCCACCGACCTGGACCTGCACGAGAACCCCGGCCTGTTCAAGGGCGCGCGGGCGATCATCTCCCTCGGCCACGACGAGTACTACTCGACGCAGATGCGCCAGACGCTGACGCAGGTGCGCGACGCCGGGACGAACATCGCCTTCCTCGGGGCGAACGCGGTCTTCCGGCACATACGCTTCCAGGACTCGCCGCTGGGCAAGGACCGCATCCAGGTGGACTACAAGGACGCGGCCGAGGACCCGATGCACGTGACCAACCCGGAGGAGTCGACGCAGGACTGGCGCAACCCGCCGGATCCGCGGCCGGAGAACGTCCTGACCGGCGTCTACTACGAATGCAACCCGGCGAACGCGAACATGGTCGTGTACGACCCGGGGTCCTGGCTGCTGGCCGGCACCGGCGCGCACGCGGGGCAGTCGTTCAAGGGCCTGGTCGGCGTGGAGTACGACCGCGTGGTGGCGGACTCCACGACACCGCACCCGATCGAGGCGCTCACGCACTCGCCGATCACCTGTGCGGGCAAGGCCTCGTACTCGGACTCGGCGTACTACACGGTGCCCTCCGGCGCGGGCGTCTTCGCCAGCGGCACCATGCGCTGGAACTGCGCACTGGTCAGCGGCGGCTGCACGGACAAGATGGATGCGGCGGCGCACACCTTCGCGCAGCAGGTGACGGCCAACATGCTGCTCGCCTTCGCCGCCGGCCCGGCCGGCCAGACGCACCCGGCGGCGGACAACACCGCGAACCTGAAGCCGGCGTCGAGCCGGGGCGGGGTGGCGCCGTAGCGCTGGGGCGCGGTGGCCGGATCGGCTCCGTCCCGGCACCGCCGAGCCGCGCCCGGCTCACCCACCGCGCGCCGCGCACCACCCGGCCCTCGCACAGGTCCCGACCGGCCTGCGCTTAGAATCGGGCGGGTGACCGCGCAATCCTCTTCCACCGCTCCGAGCGAGGCCGTGCCCTCGGAGAACGTCGCCGACGTCATCGTGGTCGGGGCCGGGCCCTCGGGCTCGGCGACGGCCCACCATCTGGCTTCCGCCGGGCTGGACGTCCTCCTGCTGGAGAAGTCCCAGTTCCCCCGGGAGAAGATCTGCGGCGACGGCCTGACGCCGCGCGCGGTGAAGCAGCTGGTGCGGATGGGCATCGACACCTCCGAGGAGGCCGGCTGGCTGCACAACAAGGGCCTGCGGATCATCGGCGGCGGCATGCGGCTGGAGATGCAGTGGCCGGAGCTGGCCGCCTACCCGAACTACGGGCTGGTGCGCCCGCGCGCCGACTTCGACCAGATCCTGGCGCGGCAGGCGGAGAAGACCGGGGCCCGGCTGCACGAGAACACGAACGTCACCGGTCCGATCGTGGACCCGCGCAGCAACCGGGTGATCGGCGTGACCGCGCGCATCACCGACGCCGACGGCGCCAAGCGTGAGACCTCCTTCCGCGCCCCGCTGATCGTCGCCGCCGACGGCAACTCCACCCGGCTGTCGATCGCGCTGGGCCTGCACAAGCGCGACGACCGCCCGATGGGCGTGGCGTACCGCACGTACTACAAGTCGCCGCGCACCAACGACGACTACCTCGAGTCCTGGCTCGAGCTCTGGGACGGCGAGCGCCTCCTGCCCGGCTACGGCTGGGTCTTCGGCATGGGCGACGGCACCTCCAACGTGGGCCTGGGCATCCTCAACACCACCAAGTCCTTCCGCAACGTGAAGTACCCCGAGCTGCTGCGCGCCTGGCTGAAGAACACCCCCGAGGAGTGGGGCTTCAACGAGGAGAACCGCACCGAGCCGATCCGCGGCGCCGCGCTTCCGATGGGCTTCAACCGCCAGCCGCACTACACCCGTGGTGTCCTCCTCGTCGGCGACGCCGGCGGCATGGTGAACCCGTTCAACGGCGAGGGCATCGCCTACGCGATGGAGTCCGGCGAGCTCGCCGCGGACGTCATCGCGCAGGCCCTGGCGCGCCCGGCGGGCCCGGAGCGCGAGCTGGCGCTGTCGGCGTACCCGCGCGCGCTGAAGGAGACCTACGGCGGCTACTACACGATGGGCCGCCTGTTCGTCAGCCTCATCGGCAACCCGAAGGTGATGCGCCTGGCCACCCAGCGCGGCCTGTCGCACCCGATGCTGATGCGCTTCACGCTGAAGATGCTGGCCAACCTCACCGACCCCAAGGGCGGCGACGCGATGGACCGCATCATCAACGTGATGGCGAAGATCGCGCCGGACGCGTAGTCCGATCGCGCCGGACGCCCGGTCCGCGCGCTTGCTCTGTCCGAGTCTTCGGCTCGTGTCGTAGAGTGCTGTCAGGCCGTGACTGGCGCTGAGGTGGACCACCACCGGGGAGCGGCCTGACACTCGCTGTCTTCTGCCGTGCGCCTGGGCGACTTCCTCAAGCCGCTCAGGAGGCGCGCTCGTGCTCATGGATGGAACCGCCGTGGCCCGGCGGATCGTCGAGAAGGCCGCGGCCGACGCCGCCACGCTGACCGCGCACGGAGTGACGCCGTGCCTGGCGACGGTCCTGGTCGGCTCGGACCCGGCCTCGGTGACCTATGTCCGGATGAAGCAGAACCGCAGTGCGAAGGCCGGGATCGGCTCGTGGCACGTGGAGCTGCCCGACACCATCACCACCGCCACCCTCGTCGCCGCGCTGACCGAGCTGTCGCAGGATCCGGATGTGCACGGCATCCTGCTCCAGCACCCCGTCCCCGCGCACATCGACGAGCGCGCCGCCTTCGAGGCCATCGCACCGGAGAAGGACGTGGACGGCGTCACGATGCACTCCTTCGCCGCGATGGCGTTCGGCGAGCCCGGCTTCGCCTCGGCCACCCCCGGCGGCATCCTGCGCCTGCTCGACGAGTACGAGGTCGACCTCGCCGGGAAGCACGCGGTCGTGGTGGGCCGCAGCCCGATCCTCGGCAAGCCGGTCGGCATGCTGCTGCTGGCCCGGGACGCGACCGTGACGTACTGCCACTCCAAGACCGCCGCCCTCGCCGCGCACACCCGCGAGGCCGACATCCTCGTGGCCGCGGTCGGCCGGCCGAACTTCATCAAGGGCGCCGACATCAAGCCCGGCGCCGTCGTCATCGACGCCGGCTACAACCCCGGCAACGTCGGCGACGTCGACTTCGCCACGGCGGCGGAGAAGGCGAGCCTGATCACCCCGGTCCCCGGCGGCGTCGGGCCGATGACGATCGCGGTGCTGCTGGAGCAGACGGTCGAGGCGGCGCGGCGGCAGCTCGCGGGGCGCGCCAGTCGGCGGCAGCCCTAAGCCGTCGCACTGATGACCGCCACGCCGTTCGCCGTACCGAGGAACAGCTTGTTCCCGACGGGGGTCGGCGTGGCGAAGTGCGGCAGAGAGCCGACCGGAATCTGGCGGACGGCCGCGCCGGTCGAAGGATCGAGGCAGGACAGGACGCCGTTGTCGTAGTCGGTCACCCAGACCCGGCCGCCGGCCAGGACCGGCGGTCCTCCGGTGTGCGAGGCGTGCCAGAGTGCTGTCACCTGGCTCCCGATCCGGTATGCGCGCGTGCCGTCCGCACACGGCAGATACACCACGTCACCCTGCGCAGCGGCCGCACCGAAAGCGGCGCACGCCGGGAAAGCCGTCCCGCCGCCGATCCCGCCGAGACGAGCCGGGTCCAGCAGGTATCCCTGTCCTGATTTACCGGCGATGATCACATGTCCGGCGGCCAGCACCGGGTTCATCGACCCCAGATCCGCGTCGCGCGCGTTGTCGACGGCCCACGACGCCGGAGCGAAGAAGTCCACCCGTTCGGCGTTCTCGTTAAGCGCGACCACCGAGTCGGTGCCGTCATAGGGCTGGCCGGGCTGGTCCGCGTCGCCGTTGCCGATCGAGAAGTACAGGCGGTCCGTTCCCACCGCCGCGGCGCCCGGGGCCCACATGCCGCCGCGTCTCGAAGAGGAAGCCTCGAACCACTTCACGGATTGCGAAGCGGTGTCCACGGACGCGACCGCTCCGGTGTAGTCACCACAGTCCCCGAACAAGCCGCCGAACGCCGCGAACACATGTCCGTGCCACAGCGTCAGCGCGGACCGCTGTTGCAGGAAGTCGCGGTCGCCGACCGGGGGATCGATCGTGACCTGCGAGACCGTGTGGCCGTCGGCCGCGTCGAGTCCGTACAGCACGTGATGAGCGCTCGCGTCCTCCGCGACCGCGTACACGACGTGGGAAGCGGGATCGTAGACCGTGGCGCCGGTGATCCCGAGCGGGACGATGTTCCCGCAGTCGTGCGGCCGGAAGGGTTCGGCCAGATGCCTGCTCCACATCACCGAGCCGTCGGCCGGTGAGAGCGCGTAGACCGTGTCGTTCTCCGTGGCGGCGAACACCTTGTCGCCACCGTCGGCGGGCCTGCCGTAGACCGGCCCGTCGAGTTTCACCGACGAAACCCCTGGCGCCGCAGAAGACGCCGCAGTCTTGGCGCCGGCTCCGCTGCTCCCCGAACACCCCGCAGTCGCGACCACGCCGAGGGCCAGCAGTACTCCCGCGGCCCGGGCGACGGACACGCCGTTGTGTCGTCGACTCCGAAAGGACCTCATCCGTCCAGTGTGCCCCCCAAGGGCGCGCTACGAGCCGCGCTTCACTGCCTCGCTCAGCCGTGCCGCCGCCTCCACGACCGACTGCGCGTGCAGCCGTCCGGGCTGGCGCGTCAGGCGCTCGATCGGGCCGGAGACCGACACCGCGGCGATGACGCGGTTGTTGGGGCCGCGCACCGGGGCAGAGACCGACGCCACACCCTGCTCGCGCTCGGCGACCGACTGGGCCCAGCCGCGGCGGCGCACGCCGGCCAGGGTGGTGGCGGTGAAGCGCGCGCCCTGCAGCCCGCGGTGCAGCCGGTCCGGCTCCTCCCACGCCAGCAGGATCTGCGCCGCGGAGCCCGCGGTCATCGGCAGCGCCGAGCCGATCGGCACGGTGTCGCGCAGCCCTGACATGCGCTCCGCGGCGGCCACGCAGACCCGCAGGTCGCCCTGGCGGCGGTAGAGCTGCGCCGATTCGCCGGTGTGGTCGCGCAGCGCGGCCAGCACCGGTCCGGCCGCGGCCAGCAGCCGGTCCTCGCCGGCCGCCGAGGCCAGTTCCTGCAACCGGGGCCCGAGGATGAAGCGGCCCTGCATGTCCCGGGATACGAGACGGTGGTGCTCAAGGGCCACGGCCAGCCGATGAGCGGTCGGGCGCGCCAAACCCGTGGCCGTGACCAGCCCTGCCAAGGTGGTCGGGCCCGCTTCCAGGGCGCTCAATACGACGGCGGCCTTGTCCAGGACGCCGACTCCGCTAGAGTTGTCCATAGACCGAATTCTGCCGTCTCAGATCCCGAGACGCAAGGCGTGCGCCGCGAAAGATCCAGATCTCCTCGCCGCACACCGCACCGCGCGATCGGCGAGATCGGCGACGACAGAGGCGACCGTAGTGGGAAGACAGGAGCGACGATGCCCCACACCCTGGCCGAGAAGGTGTGGGCGGACCATGTGGTCCGCTCGGCCGACGGCGAGCCCGACCTGCTCTACATCGATCTGCACCTGCTGCACGAGGTGACCTCGCCGCAGGCCTTCGAGGGCCTCCGGCAGGCGAACCGGGCCGTGCGCCGCCCCGATCTCACCATCGCCACCGAGGACCACAACACCCCGACGCTGGAGATCGACAAGCCGATCGCCGACCCGGTGTCCCGGCTGCAGATCGAGACGCTGCGCAAGAACTGCGCCGACTTCGGCGTGCGCATCCACCCGCTGGGCGACGCCCAGCAGGGCATCGTGCACGTCGTGGGCCCGCAGCTGGGCCTGACCCAGCCCGGCATGACCGTGGTGTGCGGCGACTCGCACACCTCCACGCACGGCGCGTTCGGCGCGCTGGCGTTCGGCATCGGCACCAGCGAGGTGGAGCACGTGCTGGCCACCCAGACGCTGCCGCTGAAGCCGTTCAAGACCATGGCCGTCACGGTCACCGGCGCGCTCGCCGAGGGCGTCACGGCCAAGGACGTGGTGCTGGCCGTCATCGCCAAGATCGGGACCGGCGGCGGGCAGGGCTTCGTCATCGAGTACCGCGGCGAGGCCATCGAGAAGCTGTCGATGGAGGGCCGGATGACGGTCTGCAACATGTCCATCGAGGCCGGGGCCCGCGCCGGGATGATCGCGCCGGACGAGACCACCTTCGCGTACCTGAAGGGGCGCGCGCACGCGCCGTCCGGCGCGGACTGGGACGCCGCGGTCGCGTACTGGAAGACGCTGCGCACCGAGGACGGCGCGACCTTCGACGCCGAGGTGGTCATCGACGGCGACGCGCTGACTCCGTACGTCACCTGGGGCACCAACCCCGGCCAGGGCCTGCCGCTGTCGGCCTCGGTCCCGGACCCGGAGACGGACTTCAGCGCCGAGGTCGACAAGACCGCGGCCCGCAAGGCGTTGGAATACATGGGCCTGGAGGCCGGCACGCCGCTGCGCGAGATCAAGGTGGACACGGTCTTCCTCGGCTCGTGCACCAACGGCCGGCTGGAGGACCTGCGCGCGGCGGCCGCCGTCATCAAGGGCCGCAAGGTCGCCGACGGCGTGCGGATGCTGGTGGTGCCGGGCTCGGCGCGGGTGCGGCTGGAGGCCGAGGCCGAGGGGCTGCACGAGGTGTTCCTGGCCGCCGGCGCCGAATGGCGCTTCGCCGGCTGCTCGATGTGCCTGGGCATGAACCCCGACCAGCTGGCCCCCGGCGAGCGCTCGGCGTCCACGTCGAACCGCAACTTCGAGGGCCGGCAGGGCAAGGGCGGGCGCACGCACCTGGTCTCGCCGCTGGTGGCCGCCGCGACGGCGGTCAGGGGAACGCTGTCGTCCCCGTCCGATCTGGCCGCCTGAGCCGAGAAGGAGTTCTGGAGTCATGGAGAAGTTCACGACGCACACCGGGCGCGCGCTGCCGCTGCGCCGCTCCAACGTCGACACCGACCAGATCATCCCGGCGGTGTACCTCAAGCGCATCACCCGGACCGGCTTCGAGGACGGGCTGTTCGCCGCGTGGCGCGCCGATCCGGAGTTCATCCTGAACGCCGAGGAGTACCAGGGCGTGTCGGTCCTGGTGGCCGGGCCGGACTTCGGCACCGGCTCCTCGCGCGAGCACGCGGTCTGGGCCCTGAAGGACTACGGGTTCAAGGTGGTGCTCTCGGCGCGGTTCGCCGACATCTTCCGCGGCAACTCCGCGAAGGACGGTCTGCTCACCGCGGTGCTGAAGCAGGAGGACATCGAGATCCTGTGGAAGCTGGTCGAGGAGAACCCGGAACTGGAGGTGACGGTGGACCTGCAGGCCCGCGAGGTGCGGGTCGAGGGCCACGTGTTCACCTTCGAGGTGGACGACTACACGCGCTGGCGGCTGCTGGAGGGGCTGGACGACATCAGCCTCACGCTGCGGCACGGCGAGGAGATCGACGCCTTCGAGCAGGAGCGTCCCAAGTACAAGCCGAGGACGCTGCCCGCGGCGGTCTGAGGTTTCGCATGACGCGCACCGCTTGATCAGTTTCTTGTTGGGCGGGGTCGAGGGGCACTATGGGTGAATGCCACCGGACGTGCCTCTTCGGCCCCGCCCTTCGCGTTATGCGGCCTTCGCAGCGCGCCTGAAGGACGTCCACAAAGCGCTCGGGGATCCACGGATTCCGGCGCAGCGGCGTGCCGAACTCACCAAGCGGGTGCTTGCCATCACCGCTTTGTCGCGGCACGACGTGACGGTCGCGGCACACCGCTTGGAAGAGTTTTTCAGCGAACTCGCGGTGCTCGCCCCGGGGGCCGTTTCCAGCCCCGCAGACACTCCTTTTGGGAAAAACACTGCGACACAAGGGTGATTTAACCCCTAGGTGTTTGAATTGCCCTCTGGCGCAGCCATACGGTGCGATTGGTTCTGATACGGAGCAAGCATGCGACGTACGGCCGAAATCAGAGCAAACGTACCAACAGCCCCAAGGGTAGGTAGACATGAACAAGGCCCAGCTGATCGAGGCCGTCGCCGACAAGCTCGAGGCGTCCAAGAAGGACGCCGGGGACGCGGTCGACGCGGTCCTGGACGCGATCATCGCCACGGTGGCCTCGGGGACCAAGGTCTCCATCACCGGCTTCGGTTCCTTCGAGAAGGTCAGGCGCCCGGCGCGCACCGCCCGCAACCCGCGCACCGGTGAGGCGGTGAAGGTCAAGGCGTCCTCGGCGCCGAAGTTCAAGGCGGGCCAGGGCTTCAAGGACACGGTCAACGGCGACAAGAAGGCTCCCGCCGCCGCCAAGGCCGCCGCCAAGAAGACCGCCGCCAAGGCGACCGCGAAGAAGGCGGCCCCGGCGCGCAAGACCGCGGTCAAGGCCACCGCCGCCAAGGCGGCCCCGGCCAAGCGCACCACCACCGCCGCGAAGAAGACCGCCGTCAAGGCGACCGCGAAGAAGGCGCCGGCGAAGAAGACCACCGCCGCCGTGAAGAAGGCCCCGGCCAAGAAGACCGCCGCCAAGAAGGCGACCGTGGTGAAGGCGGCGGCGAAGAAGGCCGCCACCGCCAAGAAGGCGCCCGCCAAGAAGGCCACCCCGGCCAAGAAGGCGGCCGCCCGGCCGGTCGCGAAGAAGGTCGCCAAGGCCCCGGCGAAGAAGGCCGCCCCGGCCAAGCGCACCACCGCCAAGAAGGCGCCGGCGAAGAAGACCGCCGCGAAGCGGTAGCACTTCGGCGCCCGGGACGGGAGTCCCAGCTATTCGCTACGAGGCGGTGCCCGGTGGGCGCCGCCTCGTGGTTTCGATGGGGGGTGAGCCCGCCCTACTCCGGCAGCGGCAGCGTCACCAGCGTCAGCGCCGAGATCCGTCCCTCGTCCATGCTCATCTTCACCCGCTGCCCGATGCGCAGCAGGCGCAGGCCGCCGGCGTCGAAGGCGGCGGCGTCGAAGGCGACCTCGGTGCCGTCGTCGAGCAGGACGGTGCCGGCGCGGGTCGTGGGGTCGAAAACCCTTGCGGTGCCTTGGGCCTCTTTGCGCGTCACGCACTGTTTATACACCCGAGCACACCCGCTCCCGTGCGCCCCAGACCGCCGTCGTGTGCGGGCCGACTCCCAACAGCAACGCGTCGGCGAGGTCCGTCGCCGTGTCGACGTCGCGTCGCAGCGAGTTGATGCCAGTGCCGGAAAGCTCGGTCGCGCCGCTCGCCGCGTGCGCCGCGCGGGAGGGCCCGCCGAAGCGCGGATCCAGCTCCACGCCCGGCGGGGCGAAGAGCATCGTCGTTCCGATGTCGTGCGCGTCGGCGATGAAATGGCGCGTCCCGTCGGAGATCCGGCCCAGTGCGATATCCAACTCCGCGCCGCGCAATGCCGGGAGATCGGCGGTGCACGCCGCGATACCCGTTCCCGTTCCGAATTCCGCTCGCGCGGCGGCCGCCCCGAACAAGAATGCGGCATTCAATCCCGCGTCCGGTTCGTCCGGCACGATCGTCGCGCCGATCCCGCCGAGGACTTCCGCCGCCTGCGGATCGTCCGTCACCACCATCGCCCGGGCCACGTGTGCCGCCGTCAGCGCCGCGCTCACCATGTCCGCCGCGAAGGCCAGCGCCAGCCGTTCGCGCAGCTGCGGGGGGACGCCGGGGCCGGCGAGCCGGGTCTTGGCCAGCCCCAGGCGTTTCACCGGCACCACCAGGCACCAGCGCGTGCTGGGGGCGATGCCGGCGGTGCGGCTCACGCCGTGCTCGGAGACGTCTGACCGGGACATGGCTTGATCCTGTCACGCCGCGACGACGACCGGCGTACTTGTTCCGACGCCCCGCACTCGGGAACACTTGGGGGATGTCCTCCAGCACCCCCTACCGGCCACCCAGGAAGCAGGGCGCGGCCTTCCGCTTCATCGTCGTGGTGATGGTGCCTCTGCTGCGCGTGCTGATGAAGCGGGACTGGCGCGGCGGCGAGAACATCCCGGAGACCGGCGGCGTGGTCATCGCGGCCAACCACATCTCGCACGTGGACGCGCTCGCCTTCGGCCACTACGTCTACGGCAACGGCCGGATTCCGCGGTTCCTGGCCAAGTCCGGGGTGTTCAAGAACAAGTTCGTCGGCGGGGTGCTGCGGGCGGCCAGGCAGATCCCGGTCTACCGGGACACCGCGGACGCGGCCAACGCGCTGCGCGACGCCATCGCCGCCGTGAACGACGGCCAGGCCGTCGCGGTGTACCCGGAGGGCACGATCTCGCGCGATCCCGCCCTGTGGCCGATGGCGGCCAAGAGCGGAGCGGCGCGCATCGCGCTGGCCACCGGCTGCCCGGTGGTCCCGGTGGCGCAGTGGGGCCCGCAGGAGATCCTGGCGTACCACGAGAAGCGGCCGCACCTGCTGCCGCGCAAGCGGATGATCATGCTGGCCGGCCCGCCGGTGGATCTGGACGATCTGCGCGGACTGCCGCAGAACGCCGATACCCTGCGGGAGGCGACCGACCGGATCATGGACGCCATCACCGAGCTGCTCGCCAAGGTGCGCGGCGAGGAGCCGCCGGCGCGGCGCTACGTGCCGGTCGGCGGGAACGACGACGACGGCGACGCCGAGGGCGACAGCGGAAAGCAGGTAGAGAGCGCATGAGGCGTTGTGCCGTATTCGGCACCGGTATGTGGGGCACGGCGATGAGCATCGTGCTGGCCGACGCCGGGAACGAGGTCGTGATGGTCGGCCGCCGCGAGGCGCAGATCGCCGCGGTCAACGCCGAGCACGAGAACGCCGAGTACTTCCCCGGCGTCCGGCTCCCGGACACCGTCCGCGCCACCACCGAGCCCGCCGAGGCCTTGTCCGGCGCGGAGTTCGCCTACCTCAGCATCCCGGCGCAGACCCTGCGCGCGAACCTCACGGCCTGGAAGGACCTCATCGACCCGGACACCGTCCTGGTGTCGCTGATGAAGGGACTGGAGGTCGGCACCGCCAAGCGGATGACGGAGGTGATCCGCGAAGTGACCGGCTTCGGTCGCGAACGTGTCGCCGTCGTGTCCGGCCCCAACCTGTCTCCGGAGATCGCCCGCCGCCAGCCCGCCGCCTCGGTGGTCGCCAGCCGCGACGAGGACGTGGCGCTGCGCCTGCAGGCCGCGACGAACGGCCCCTACTTCCGCACCTACACCGCCAGCGACGTGACCGGCGTGGAACTCGGCGGGGTGGTGAAGAACGTCATCGGCCTGGCGGTCGGCATCGCCGACGGCATGGGCTTCGGCGACAACACCAAGGCCACCCTCATCACGCGCGGCCTGGCCGAGACGGCGCGCCTGGGCGCGGCCCTCGGTGCCGACCCGTACACCTTCTCCGGCCTGGCCGGCCTCGGCGACCTGGTGGCCACCTGCGCCTCGCCGCTGTCCCGCAACCGCAGTTTCGGCGTCCACCTCGGCCGCGGCCTGACACTGGAAGAGGCGCAGGCGGAGGTGAAGCAGACGGTCGAGGGCGTGAAGTCGTGCGAGGCGGTGCTGGAGCTGGCCGACCGGCACGGCGTGGAGATGCCGATCGCCGAGACGGTCGTGGCGATCGTGCACGACGGCCGCGCGCCGGCCGAGATGCTCAAGGAGCTGATGACGCGGCCGTTGAAGGCGGAGCGGCACGGCCACTGAGGCGTTCCTGCTCAGCCCACCGCGTCACCACCGGCCCCAGCAGTCCGGCCATGGCGAACCCCGCGGCGAGCACCACCCATCCCGGCGCGCCGAGACCGAGGACCAGAGCGGTGAGCAGCGCCGGTCCGATTGCGCTCGCGGCGTCGAGGCCCAACAGCGTCACGCCTTGGTACTGCCCCTGTGCATGCGCCGGCGCCAAACCGAAGCTCAACGAGAAACTGGCCGCCGTCACCCACACCCCGGCCGCGCACACCACTGCCGCCCCGACGAACAGCACCGCGGTCTCGGACCAGCGCGGCCCCGAGCTGCTCCCCGCCAGCACCACGCACCCCACAGCGATCGCGAGCCCCGCGATCCGCAGCGCCTTGCCGCCCTGCTCCGTCGTCTCTATGCGGCGGCCGACCGGCTGCATCAGTGCCGTCCCCATGACGAAGTTCAGTCCGAATACGGCGGCTGCGGCCCAATGCGGGATGTGGGTCCGCGACGCGATCCACAGCGGAATCAGCAGCGTCACGACGACGGCCTGCAGGTTGATCAGACCGTTGAGAGCCGCGAACGCCGCGTAGGGCCGGTCGGCCAACGCCGCGAAACGCCGTGCTCCCTCGGGCTTCGGCAGCGGCCCGAAGCTCGGCACTCTCAGCAGCAACAGCGCGCAGACGATATACGACAGCGCGTTCAGCAGAATCACCGTGACATAAGCGCCGCGCGTCCCGATCTGGATCGCCACTGCCGCGAGCAGGGTCCCGGCCACCACGCCCACGCTCACGAACGTCCGCAGCTTCGCGCGGAACAACGCCGGCCGCTCGCCGCCGATCCGGCCTATCAAGGCACCCCGCGCCGCGTTGTTGGCCGCGTCCGCCACATAGTCGAAGGCCGCCACCACGGTGAACGCCCACCACGAATGCACGACCACGAACAACGCCATCGTGACCGTCTGCACGGCCAGCGTCACCAGCTGGACCGTGCGCGGCCCGACCCGGTCGGCGAGCGTCCCGGCCGGAACCGAGCCCAGCAGTGCGGCCAGACCGGCGATGCTCAAGCCGGTCCCGACCTGCCGCGCCGGGATGCCCACGATCACCGTGAAGTACAGCGCGGAGGTCGCCAGGAACATGCCGGTGCCGATACGGTTCACGAAACTCGACATGACCAGGGCCCGCTGCGGCCCGGTGTCCGGCAGAGACCGCCGCAGCCAACCCGCTGTGTGGCCCCCACCCGCGCCGATCATGCACCGGACCTTACTCGCCGTCGGCAGGGCCGGTCTTCGGCAGGGCCGGTCTTCGGTAGGGTCAGTCCCATGAGCGATCAGAAGCGGATCCGGGTGGCCGTCGTCTTCGGCGGGCGCTCCAGTGAGCACGCCATCTCCTGCGTCACCGCCGGTTCCGTTCTGGACGCCCTGCGCAACGGCCCTGATCCGGCGCGCTACGAGATCGTGCCGATCGGCATCGCCGCCGACGGCCGCTGGGTGCTCGCCGATCTGCCGGACGGCGGCGACCTGAACCTCGCCATCACCGACGGACGCCTGCCGGAGATCGGCCTGCCGGCCTCCGCCGAGCGCGCGAACCTGGTCACCATGGCCGGCGACCCGACCGCGCGCGAGCTGACCGTGCACGAGCCCGGCGCGGTGCCGAAGTCCCTCGGCGAGGTGGACGTGGTGCTGCCGCTGCTGCACGGCCCCTACGGCGAGGACGGTACCCTGCAGGGCCTGCTGGAGCTCGCCGGCATCCCCTACGTCGGCTCCGGGGTTCTGGCCTCCGCGGTCTCCATGGACAAGGAGTTCATGAAGCGGCTGCTGACGCAGGCCGGGTTCGAGGTCGGCCCGTACGAGGTCGTGCGGCCCCGGGACTGGGCCACCGAGGACGGCCGGGCCGCCGTCCGGCTGGCCGTGGAAGAGCTCGGATACCCGGTGTTCGTCAAGCCGGCGCGGGCCGGGTCGTCGATGGGCATCACCAAGGTCGACGCCCCCGAGGACCTGGACCAGGCGATCGACGCCGCCCGGCGCCACGACCCGAAGGTCCTCGTCGAGGCCGCGATCGTGGGCCGCGAGATCGAGTGCGGCGTGCTGGAGGGCCGGGACCCGCTGGCCCCGGCCGAGGCCTCGCTGCCCGCCGAGCTGCGCGTCACCGGGCCGCACGCCTTCTACGACTTCCAGGCCAAGTACCTCGACGGCAGCACCGTGGTGGACATCCCCGCGCGGCTGTCGGCCGAGGAGATCGCGGACATCCGCGAGCAGGCGGTCGGCGTCTTCGAGACGCTGGGCTGCGAGGGCCTGGCCCGGGTCGACTTCTTCTTCCAGGAGTCGGCCGACGGCGGGCCCGGGCGGTTCATCGTCAACGAGATCAACACCATGCCGGGGTTCACGCCGACGTCGATGTTCCCGCAGATGTGGCAGGCGGCCGGGCTGTCGTACCCGGAGCTGATCGCGCGGCTGATCGACACCGCACTGCGCCGTCCGGAAGGGCTGCGCTGAGGTCGGCTACTGCTGCCGGCTGAGGTCCTGGTCGCTGACAAACTGCCCCGACTCGGCCGGCACCGTCTTCACGATCGTCGGCGCCAGGTCCACCAGGACGTTGGTCGCGGCCTCCTTCTGGACGGCGCCGTTGTAGGGGACTGTGATCTCGACGTAAACAGCGCGGTCGGTGGTGGTGAAGGTCACGCGGTCGCCGTGGTCCTCGATGAGCCAGTTCACCTGGTAGGTGCCGGTGGCGTCGCCGATCTGGACATACTGGTTGGACAGCGGCGTGTAGTCGGGACCGCCGACCACGATCGCGGCCGGCTCGGCCACGCCGCACCGCAGGACGGTCGCCGGCGAGCCCCAGGCCAGGGCGCGCTGCCCGACGTGGCTGTCGAGGCCGACCGCACCGCGCCGGTGCCCGCCCTCCACATCAGCCGGCAGGGCCTTGACGAGGTTCGCGCAGGCCGTGAGCTCTGCCGGACTCGAAGCCTTCGGCAGCTCGACGCGGACGGCGCCGGTCTGCCCGGCGTGGTGGCCCCATACAGCCCCCACGCACGCCAAAACCGCGGCTGTTGTCACAGCCGCGGCCGGTATCCACCTTTTCGTGTCTCCCGCGCTCACTCCCACGGAAGAACGGTCTACCACATCATTCGAAGTGCACGATGGGGCAGGTCAGTGTGCGGGTGATGCCTTCGATGACCTGGATCTTGGCGATCACCAGCCGGCCGAGTTCGTCCATGGTCGGAGCTTGCGCGCGCACGATGACGTCGTAGGGCCCGGTCACGTCTTCGGCGGTGGTGATGCCGCTCTCGAGCTCGGCGATCGCCTGCGCCACGGCGCCCGCCTTCCCCACCTCGGTCTGGACCAGGATGTACGCTTGAACCACGTGTCCTCCTACTGTCGGAAACGCCACCTTAGCCTGCGCTTCCCACATTCCGGGAGTCCATGCCCGCTGGGCGGACCGTCGCGGTTCACCCGATCGAGTACTCCGGTGCGGTGCCGGGTTACGGTTCTGGCGTGGAGACCATCGACGACGCCGGCGAGTTCGGGCTCATCGCCCGAATCCAGGCGCGCCTGCCGCTGACCAGCCCCGACACCCCGGTGCCCGCCGGCGACGACGCCGCGGTGCTGGCGGCCCCCGACGGCCGGCTGGCCGTGAGCACCGACGTGCTGCTGGAGGGCCGGCATTTCCGCCGCGACTGGTCCGGGCCCCGGGACATCGGCCACAAGGCCGCGGCCCAGAACTTCAGCGACATCGCCGCTATGGGCGGCGTCCCCACCTCGCTGCTGCTGTCGATGGTGCTGCCCGGCGACCTGCCGGTGGCCTGGGTCGAGGAGTTCGCCGAGGGTGTGGCGGCCGAGTGCGCGCCGTTCGGCGCCATCGTGGCCGGCGGCGACATGGTGCGCGGCGACCTGATCACCATCTCGGTGACCGTGCTCGGCACGCTGGAGGGCCGGGCCCCGGTGCTGCGCTCGGGGGCCCGGCCCGGGGACGTGGTGGCCGTGGCCGGGCGGCTCGGCTGGTCGGCGGCGGGGTTGGAGCTGCTACTGGCCGGTGAGGGCGGGGCCGCCGCGGGAGACGGTGAGCCCGGCGGGGGCGGGGCACCGGGGTCCGATGGCGGGAGCGGGGCGGATTCCGCGGCGCCGGCGATGCCGGCCGCACCTCAAGCCGCTGATTATCTGGCTGCGCACCGCCGCCCGAACCCGCCGTATGCGGCCGGTCCCGAAGCCGCTCGCGCCGGCGCCACCGCGATGCTCGACGTCAGCGACGGTCTGCTCGCCGACCTGAAGCACCTGGCCGTGGCCAGCGAGGTCGCGGTCGACGTCGACAGCGCTCTGCTGGCCCTCACCCCGGGTCCGCGCCTGGACCAGGTCCTGACCGGCGGCGAGGACCACGCGCTGGTCGCGACCTTCGCCCCGGACACCGAGCTGCCCGGGGGCTGGCGCCGGATCGGGGCCGTCCACGAAGGCGCCGCGGCGGTGACCGTGGACGGCAAGCCTTGGGACGGCCCCGGCGGGTTCAGCCACTTCGGCCGTTCGGCGTAACCCCGAGCCGGGCCGACCTGGAGGAACTCCGCCGCGTCAGCCCGGTGAGCACCAGCGTGATCAGCGCGCCGGCGGCCATCGCGATCCCGGCGGCGTGCATCCCCGACAGCGTGCCGAGGATCGCGACGCCCAGCGCGCTGCCGGTCTGGCGGGCCGCGTTCAGCGCGCCCTGGCCGGTCGCGGCGAGCGGGCGCGGGGTGGCCACCGCCATGTCCGCGGTGATCGACGGGATGGTCATCGTGGTGGCGACGGCCATCAGCACCTGCGCGACCGTCACCACGGCCAGCGAGCTGTGCGCGCCTACGGTGAACAGGAGCGCGCCGACCCCGATGTCCGCGACCATCGCGACCATCACCATCGGCCGCGCACCGAACCGGTGGGCCAGACGGCTGGTCAGGAACGGCAGGATGCACAGCGGCACCATCATCGGCAGGAACGCGACGCCGGTCATGGCCGGGCTCAGGTGCCGGGTCTCCTCCAGCCACAGCGAGACCGAGTACAGCAGGCCGTAGAAGATGTAGTTCGCCGCGACGGCGGTCACCAGATTGCTGCGGACACGGCCCAGGCGCAGCAGCTCGGGCGGCAGCACCGGGGTCTCGGCCCGGCGCTCGACGAAGGCCACGGCGACCGCCGCCAGGACCGCGATCGCGAGCGCGACCAGCGCGGCCGGCGTGCCCCAGCCGCGGGTGCCGGCGTCCACCAGGCCGTATGTCAGGGCACAGAGCGCGACGGTGAACAGGACCAGGCCGGGGACGTCGAACTTCTTGCGCTGCTCCGCGGGATGCGAGACCAGGCCGCGGACCAGGAACCAGGAGACCAGGGCCAGCGGCGGGTTCACGACGAACACCAGCCGCCACCCTCCGGCCGCGACCAGCGCGCCGCCGAGCACCGGCCCGACGGCCAGCCCGATCCCGGACAGCGCGGCCCACGCGCCGACCGCCTTCATCCGCTCCTTGGCGTCGGGATAGAGGCCGGCGAGCAGGGCCAGCGAGGCCGGGACCATGCCGGCCGCCGCGGAGCCGAGCAGAGCCCGGCCGGCGATGAGGCCGGCGGCGTTCGGCGCCAACGCGCACAGCAGGGAAATCAGGCCGAACAGGGCGACCGCGCTCTGGTACACGCGGCGGGCGCCGAACCGGTCGGCGACCGCGCCGGAGGCCAGCATCAGGCCGGCGAACACGACGGTGTAGGCGTCGACGGTCCAGGGGAGCGCGGCGGCCGAGGCGTGCAGGTGCGTCTTCAGGTCGGGGAGGGCGACGTTCAGGATGGTCGCGTCGAGCAGGACCATGAAGTTGCCGGCGACGATGCCGGCGAAGGCGGCCTTGGCGGCGCGCGATGCGGTGCCGGACGCGGGGGAGTGCTGAGGGGGAACAGTCTTGGTCGGTGCGGCGTATGCCGGTGCGGTTTGGCTTTGTATCGGTGAGGTTTGTGACGATGCGGCTTCGTCGGTCAGTGCCATGAGCCGAGGATCACGCGCGCCCCGGACGTCCCGACAGGCCGTCTTTCCGATCGCCCCATCGGGGAATCCGATGGCGTGATCAGGAAGGGCTGCGCCAAGATCGGAGCGTGATCAGAAGCATATTGCTCATCAAATTCACCCCCGAGGCCACCGACGAGCAGATCGAGGCCTTCGGCAAGGAGCTCGGGGCCCTGCCCTTCGAGCGGCGGCGGCACTTCGAGTTCCGCCGCGACATCCGCCTGACGGACGACGCGATGGACGCCGCGATCATCGCCGACTTCGACGACGAGGAGGCCTACCGCGACTGGGTCGCCGACCCCGGCCACCACGAGGTGCGGACCCGGTACCTGGATCCGATCCGCGCGCAGCGGGATCGGATCCTGTTCCGGATCTGACGAACCCGGCGACCCCGGCGAGCTCGGCGGCCGGCCGGCCGGTTCCTCAGCCGGCCAGCCAGCTGCCCAGCACCGGGTTGAACTCGTTGATCCGGACCCGGCTGACCAGGTCGGCCTCGGCGAACGGGTCGTGCTCCAGCAGCGCCTTCAGCGCGTCCTCGTCCTCGGTCTCGAAGATCAGCAGGGCGCCGGTGTTGTTGGCCCACGGCCCGGACACCAGCAGTTCCCCGCGGCCCTGGGCCTCCGCCAGGAACGCGCGGTGCGCCGGGCGGATCTCGTCCCGCTTGGCGGTGTCGGCGGTGTAGACGTATTCGACGGCGAAGCGAGCCACCATGTCTCCTTGGGAAGGGAAGTTTCCCGCACCGTATCCTGCGAACCACTCCTATCGGAGAAGCCGATGGCAGGATGGGTGCATGGACACCCGGCAGTTGCGCGCGTTCCTGGCGGTCGTGGAGACCGGCGGCATCTCCTCGGCCGCCGAGCAGCTCGGCTACGCGCAGAGCAGCGTCAGCGACCAGCTGCGGACGCTGGAGCGGGACCTCGGCACGCCGGTGCTGAACCGGACGAGCATCGGGACGGTGCCGACCGAGGCGGGGCAGCGGCTGCTGCCGTACGCGCGGCGGATGCTGGACCTGGACGGGGAGATGCGGCGCACGGTCTCCGGGCGGCGTCCGCTGCTGCGCATCGGGGCGTTGCAGTCGCTGGCCGACGAGTGGCTGCCGGAGATGCTGACCGCGTTCGACCACGGCGCCGGAGGACCGGAGACGGCCGACGTGACGGTGACCGTCACCAGCCGGACCCGGCTGATGGAGGAGTTGCAGGAAGGGCGCCTGGACGCGGTGTTCACGCTGGACAGCGGCCCGGCCTACGACGGTCCGACGGCGGTGGTCGGAACCGACCGCGTGGTGCTGGTGACGGCGCCCTCGCACCCGCTGGCGAGCGTGCATCCCCTGACGCTGGACGACGTGCGGGCCACGGAGTTCATGGTGACCGAGATCGGCTGCATCTACCGGCAGCTGTTCGACGAGAGCGGGCGGGACCTCGGGCCGTCGCTGAAGATCGCCATGATCACCGGCTCGCTGAACGCACTGCGGCGGCTGACGGTGAACGGGCGCGGGGCGGCGCTGCTGCCGCGCTTCTCGGTCGCGGCGGAGTTGGAGTCGGGGGACCTGGTGATGCTGGATCTGAAGCAGGGGCTCGCGCCGTTGACGATCGAGGCCCGGTGGCGCGAGGGGATCGGGCCGGGCGCGGGGCCTTTGAAGGCTTTGGTGGAGCTGACGCAGAAGTTCAGCCCGGCGGTTTGGGCGATGGCGTGAGCGGCGGCGGCGACGCTGTGCGGATCCTTGACGGTGCGGCTGGCGGAGCTCTGGACGACGACACGGTGCTGGTGGACGTGGCCGCGCAGGCCATCTTCGCCGAGCTGGTGTCCGGCGGGGCAGCGCTCGGGTGGGTGGATCCGCCCTCGAAGCCTGAGATCGCGGCGCTGCTGACCAGGGTTCGCGCCGCCGCCGTGGCCGGCGACGGTTCTCTGCGGCTGGCTTACTCGGGCGATCGTTTGGTGGGGCTGGGATATTGGCTGCGCTATGAGCGGCCCACACATCGTCCGCACGCCGACTTGGAGAAGGTCGCCGTCGCCGCCTCGGCGCAGGGCCTGGGAGCCGGACGCCTGCTCACCACCGCCTTGATCGACAGTGCCCGCGAGGCCGGCATCGAGGTCCTCACTCTCGATGCCCGCGGCGACAACGCCAACGCGCTGCATCTGTACCGCACGCTCGGCTTCCGCGAGTACGGCCGTCTCCCGGACTTCGTCGCCGTCGGATCGCGCCGCTACGACAAGGTCTTCTGCATGCTCGACTTCCGGGCCTGAACGGCCGTCCTGCACGGCGGCCCCGACTCGTATGCTGATCACCATGTCCGCAGCTCCCGGTGCTTCCGCCGGTTCCGTCGCCAGCGCCCCGCCCCGCGTCCTCACCATCGCCGGCAGCGACTCCGGCGGCGGCGCGGGCATCCAGGCCGACCTGAAGACGATGCTGGCGCACGGCGTGCACGGCATGTCGGTGCTCACGGCGGTCACCGCGCAGAACTCGGTCGGCGTCCAGGACTTCTGGGCCCTGCCGATCGAGGCGGTGGAGCGCCAGTTCCGCTCGGTCGTGGACGACATCGGCGTGGACGCGGTGAAGACCGGCATGCTGGCCTCGCCGGAGCTGACCTCGACCGTGGCCCGCCTGATCGGCACCCTGGACCCGGCCGTCCCGGTGGTCGTCGACCCGGTCAGCGTCTCCAAGCACGGCGACCCCCTCCTGGCCCCCGAGGCGCTCGACGCGCTGCGCACCGAACTGCTCCCGCGAGCCACCGTGGTCACCCCGAACCTCGACGAGGTCCGCCTGATCACCGGCCTGGACGTCGCCGCCGAAGCGGACATGGTCCCGGCCGCCCGGGCCCTGGCCGGCCTCGGTCCCACCTGGGTCCTGGTGAAGGGCGGCCACCTGAGCGCCGATCCGGAATCGACGGACCTGCTCATCGGCCCCGACGGCGCCGAACACTGGCTCCGGGCCCCCCGCCACGACAACCGCCACACCCACGGCACCGGCTGCACCCTCGCCAGCGCCATCGCCTCACGGCTCGCTCTCGCCGACGACGTCCCCGCAGCGGTCCGCGCCGCGAAGGAGTACGTCACCGGCGGCATCGCGGCCGGCTTCCCCCTCGGCGCCGGCATCGGGCCGGTGGACCACGGGTGGCGGTGGCGGTAGCGGTGCGCCGCCACCGGTGACCCACCGGTGGCGGTAGCGATACGGGGGAGAGTCGCAGAACTCTTCAGTGCATGATCACCAAGGCCGATATCCCTCACAGAGGCCGCAGTACACCGGCGGCCCCCGAGAGATGGAGGTCTTCCTTGCGAACCCAGATGAAGTGCGCCGCCGTGGTGGCGGCCGTTTCGGCGACCGCGTTCACCGCTCCCGCCGCGTCGGCCGATCACGTTAAGCCGCAGAGCTCGAACGGCCGGGTGTGCCTGTTCGACGCGCCGAGAGTGCCGGCGCACCTCGGGCACATCGGCTGGGCCTACCGCTGGTCCGGCCATCGCGACCAGTGGGACTACGGCGCGACCGTGGGCGAGCGCCGGGGCTGGCGCAAACACGGCACGTTCGCGCAGATGGTGGCGGCGTTCCGGACCAGCCGCGATGCCGGGGGCTACGCCACCTACCGCTGCAAGGACACGGCGTCCGCAGACCAGCGGGACGCCAACAGCGTGGTCAATCAGATCAACGGCAGGGACTACAACCTCATGGTGAACAACTGCCTCACCAAGTCCGTTCAGATCGTCAAGGCCTACGACCACTCCGGCGGCCTCAACGCTATGCCCGACGGGCATTGGACCCCGCCGAACCGCTACTACGCGCAGAACCTGGACAAGGCGGGTTGGGACAAGGCGATCACCCTGCGCTGACCCGAAACCGCGAGCGTCCGGCAGGAGCGGGGACCGCTGTCCCGCTCCTGCCGGACGCCGTCACGACTTCACCTCACCGAGGCGGGCCCTCAGACCGCCTCGGCCAGCGACAACCCGAACCTGCCGGCCCCATCGGTCCACCACCGCCGCACCGCGAACCCGGCGGCGCCGAGTTCCCGGGCCACGCCCTCCGGCCGGAACTTCGCCGAGATCTCCGTCCGCAGCTCCTCGCCGCGGTCGAAGGACACCCGCAGATCGAGCTCCTTCAGCCGCACCGACAGGTCGTGCCGGGCGCGCAGCCGCATCTCGATCCACTCCGCCTCCGCGTCCCACAGGGCCACGTGGTCGAAGTCGTCCGGGTCGAAGTCCGCGTCGAGCTCGCGGTCCACCACCTTCAGCACGTTCTTGTTGAACTCCGCCGTCACGCCCGCCGCGTCGTCGTACGCCGCGACCAGCGTCTCGGGGTCCTTCACCAAGTCCGTCCCGAGCAGCAGCCACTCGCCCGGCAGCAGTCCGGCCCGCACCCGCGCCAGGAACACCGAGCGCTCCTCCGGCAGCAGGTTGCCGATCGTCCCGCCGAGGAAGACCACCAGGCGCGGCCCGGCCGAGTCCGGGATGGCCAGCCGCTCCTCGAAGTCCGTGACCACCGCGTGGATCGTCAGGTCCGGATAGCGCCGCTGCAGCTGCTCGCCCGAGGCCAGCAGCGCGGCCTCGCTGACGTCGATCGGGTCGTAGCGGCGCAGCGTCCCGGCGTCCCGGAGGGCGTCGAGCAGCAGCGTCGTCTTCGTCGAGGAGCCGGATCCCAGCTCCGCGAGCGTCTCCGCCCGCGTCACCGAGGCGATCTCCGCCGCGCGGTCGGTCAGGATCTCCCGCTCGGCGCGCGTCGGGTAGTACTCCGGAAGCCGCGTGATCTCCTCGAACAGCTCGCTGCCGCGCGCGTCGTAGAACCACTTGGGCGGCAGCCACTTCGGCTCCGCGGTCAGGCCTTTGAGAACGTCGTCCCGCAGCGCCGCCGCGAAGAAGTCCTCCGGCAGCCGGCGCTCGATCTCCATACCGCTCATCGTCCCTCCACAGTTCCTTGGGTGCTCCACGTGTGGACCCCCTCGGCGACGTCGGCCCAGCCGGGCGAGTCGTCGTACGGCTCGGAGGCGACGACCGCGAAGCCGTCGCCCGTCAAGGCGCTGAGGGTGTCGCCGAAGACCGAGGCGACGATCGTCGTGTCGTTCATCAACAACAGGTTCAGCCGGGAGTCGGCGACCGCGGCGACGTCCGCGACCACCGAGGCGACCGCCTCGGCCATCACGGCGCCCTCGCGCACCCGGTGCAGGATCAGGGCCCAGACGAACGCCGAGTCCGTCCGCGATTCCACGTCCAGCAGCCGCACCGCCGGCAGCGTCTCGGCGAGCTTCGCCACCGACCCCGGATAGCCGCCGACCGCCCCGTTGTGGCTGAACAGCCAGCCCTCGCCCCGGTACGGCGCGGCGGCCTCGGCGCCGGCCGCCGAGCCCGTCGTCGCGTCGCGGACGGCGGCCAGCACCGCGCCGCTGTACGTCACCCGCGCGATGTCGGGGAACGACGGATCGGCCCAGATCGGCCCGGCCTGCCGATACCGTGCGGGTACGGGATCGCCGTCGGCGAACCAGCCGACGCCGAAGCCGTCGGCGTTCACCACGCCGTGCGTTTGCCGTGCCGGCTCCCAGCTCTGCCGGAACAGGGAGTGCGCAGGGTCCATCACCAGTTCCCGCAAGGATTTCCGCGGTCCCAGGTAGGCCTGGTGACGGCACATCAGAGGGCTCCCTCTGACGCCGGGGCACCGTCGCGGGCCGTCCGGAACCCGGAGAAGATCTGCCGCCGGATCGGGTAGTCCCAGTTCCGGAACGTCCCCCGGCACGCCACCGGGTCGACGGCGAACGATCCGCCGCGCAGCACCTTGTAATCCGGGCCGAAGAACACCTCCGAGTACTCGCGGTACGGCCACGCGGCGAAGCCGGGATAGGGCAGGAAGTCCGACGACACCCACTCCCACACGTCGCCGATCAGCTGCCGCGCCCCGCTGGGCGCCTCGCCTTCCGGATACGAGCCGGCGGCCGCGGGCTGCAGGTGCGCCTGGCCGAGATTCGCGTGCCGCGGCAGGGGGTCCTCATCGCCCCACGGGTACCGCCGGGAGCGTCCGCTGACCGGGTCGTACCGCGCGGCCTTCTCCCACTCGGCCTCGGTCGGCAGCCGGCGGCCCTTCCACGCCGCGTACGCCTCGGCCTCGTAGTAGGTGACATGGACGACCGGCTCCTCGGCCGGCACCGGCTCGACCACGCCGAAGCGCCGGCGCAGCCATTGCCCGCCCTCGCGGTACCAGTACAGCGGGGCGACCAGGCCGGCCTTCTGCCGGTGCGCCCAGCCGGCCTCGGACCACCACCTCGGCTCGTCGTAGCCGCCGTCGGCGATGAACTCCGTGTAGGCGCCGTTGGTGACCGGGGTCGTGTCCAGCCAGAACCCCGCGACGTCCACCTCGTGTGCCGGCCGCTCGTTGTCCAGGGCCCAGGCCTCGGTCGAGGTGCCCATGGTGAACGGACCGCCGGGGAGGAAGACCTCGGCCGGCAGCGCGAGCGCGTCGGCCGGCGGCGCGGGCGGCGCCGGCCGGTGCAGGACCGGCTCGCCGGCCCGGATCTGGTGGGTGATCAGCATCGTCTCGTCGTGCTGCTGCTCGTGCTGCGCGACCATGCCGAAGGCGAATCCGCCCCGGCTGAGCTCCTCGTCTCCCCAGCGGGGCTGCTCCAGCAGGTCCATCACCCGGCCGCGGACCTCGTGGACGTAGCGCCTGGCCTCGTCCGGGGGCAGCAGCGGCAGAGTGGGGCGCTCGGCGCGGGGATGTTCGAAGGCGTCGTAGAGCGGATCGATCTCCGGGCGCATCGGCTCGCGGCCGCCGAGGTTGCGCAGCAGCCACAGCTCCTCCTGGTTGCCGATGTGCGCCAGGTCCCAGACCAGGGGCGACATCAGCGGGGAGTGCTGGCGGATCAGGTCGGGCTCGTCGACCGGCCCGGTCAGCCCGTGCGTGCGCTCCCGGGCGCGCTCCAGGCTGTGGGCGATGCGCTCGGCCAGGCCGGCGGGGCCGGCGGCCGAACCCGTGTCGTCTATGGGCACTGTCATGGGAGGTCCTCCTCGGCGTAGCGCGCGACTTCGGCCGTCAGCGACTCCGGCACATCCATCCGCTCCAGGGCGGACAGGGCGGCGTCGAAGCAGGCCGCGGCGGCTTTCCGGATCGGGGTCAGTTCGAGGGCGGCCCAGGCGTCGTCGGCGGCCCGGGCGTCGTGGAACAAGGCGGTGACGAGCGCGGTCGGCACGCGCCACCGATCGCCGGGCAGCGCGTCGAGCACCCGCAACTCCAGGTGCCCCTGCGGCCGGACCGGCGGGAAGAGGGTGGTCAGGTGATAGGCGAGGTCGTCCAGGGTCGGGGCGCGGTCCTCGTCGGGATCCAGCGCGCCGGTCTTGATCCACTCGCGGAAGGTGAGCCCCGGCGGCGCGGTCCAGGCGGCACCGTCCGGGCGCCGGACGCACAGCAGATTCGCGTCCAGCGCGTACCGTGCGTACGCCAGACGCGGGTCGGGGGAGTCCAGGGGAGGGGCGGCGGTGCGCCCGGGGTCGATCGCGGCCCACACCGCCGGCCGATCGCTCTGGCAGAAGGCGTAGGTGAGGACCGGGGTGAGCTGGTGGGCCAGCCGCCAGCGGCGGCGGAAACCGTCCGGGCCGTCGTGCTCGGTGCCGGCGTCCAGGTTCACCTGGATAGAGGCCGTGGAGCACATCATGATGCGGCCGGACCCGTTGTCGCGATCGAAGTAGCGCTCCATCGCGGCGTAGCGGGGATGATCGAGGACCCGACTCGGAGGGTGGCCGTGCTCGCGGCCCACGCCGACGAGCTCTAAGCCTGCCTCCGCAGCCGATCGCCGTAACAACGACAGATCACGGTCCGTGACGGCGATCAGCTCGCGGACCGAGTCGGCGGGAGCGGAACTGAGTTCCCACTGGCCGCCGGGTTCCATGGTGACGGTGCCGGACAACGGCAGTTCCGCCGCGTCTGCGAATGCGCGCATCAGACGCTCCCGATCCGGCAGGTGCTCCGGACGGCGGGTGTCCCGCGGGAACCATTCCAGTTCCACCCCGACCCGGCTCGGCGGGCCGGTCTTGAAACAGATGCCCGAGATGTACTCGAAGGCATCTTCCACGGTGATGTGGGTCATGCACTCCATCGTGACATGCGGTACTGACACAGTCGCCAGTCGGAGGGCTTACCGTTTTCTGAACGTGAGAAGCCGCAGGCCCGCCCCGGTGGAGCTGACCTGCGGTTACTCAAATCCTCGCGGCGCGCGGCTTTTACCACCGCTTTACGCCCGTCCACAGGCCGCGGTGCCGAATCCGGTCCGGGCGGCGGTGCGTGCACCGGCTGCCCCAGGCCGCGGCGGTACCCTGGCGGCCATGCCCCCCACCGTGCCCGAGCCCGACGCGCCGCCCGCGCGCCCGGCCGCCGCGGCCCCCGTCGACGCCGGGGCCCTGCGCCGCTGGGCCGGCGCCGCCCTGGCGGTCCTGGGACGGCACCGCGAGGAGATCGACGCGCTCAACGTCTTCCCGGTCGCCGACTCCGACACCGGCACCAACATGTACCTCACCTTCGAGGCCGCGTGCCGGGCCCTGGACGACCGGCTGACCGCCACGGGCCCCGCGCCCTCGGTCCCGGAGGCCCTCCAGGCGCTCGCCCACGGCGCTCTGCTCGGTGCGCGCGGCAACTCCGGCGTGATCCTCAGCCAGCTGCTGCGCGGCGCGGCCGGGGCCCGCTACACCGGGTCGGCGGTGGACGGCGCGGCGCTGGCCGCCGGCCTGGCCGCGGCCGCCGAACTGGCCTACGAGGCCGTCGCACGGCCGGCCGAGGGAACGATCCTGTCGGTGGCCGCGGCGGCCGCACAGGCCGCCTCGGCGGCCGTCGTGGCCATCGGCGAGCTGACGGCTCGGGTCCCGGTCCCGGCCGGCGGAGAGGCGGTGCCGGTGCCCAACCCGCTGACCGCGAACGACTCCCTGGCCTACGTCGCGCAGGCGGCGGCGGCCGGCGCCCGCGAGGCGCTGACCCGCACCCCCGAGCAGCTCGCCGCCCTGCGCGAGGCCGGCGTGGTCGACGCCGGCGGGCTCGGACTGGTCGTGCTCCTGGACACGCTGGCCGCCTACACCGGCGGCCTGGACCCGCGCGGCGCCTTCCGGCAGCGGCGGCTGGCCTCGGCGCGCGCCGCCGAGCCGGTCCCCGCGCCGGCCCGGCAGGAGCCCGAGTTCGAGGTCATCTACCTGCTGGAGGCGACCGACGCCGCGGTGGCCGAGCTGCGGCGCGGGCTCGACGAGTTCTGCGGGCGCGGCGGCGGCGACAGCCTGGTGGTGGTCGGCGGCGACGGCCTGTGGCGGGTCCACGTGCACGTCGACGACGCCGGCTTCCCGCTGGAGGCCGGGATCGCCGCCGGGCGCCCGCGCGACATCCAGATCACCCACCTGGCCTCACAGCATTTCTCCGGAGCACGGTCCGCGCCGCACGCCGAGCCGCCGGCCGTCTCCGCCGCCGCGCCGGCCCCGCGCGCCGCCCGGGCCGTCGTGGCCGTGGCCTACGGCGAGGGCATCGCCGCGCTGCTGGAGGAGGCCGGGGCGCACGTCCTGCGCGCCGAGCCCGGCCGGCCGCCGAGCGCCGCCGACTTCGAGCGCGCCGTGGCCGCCACCCGCGCCTCCGAGGTGGTGCTGCTGCCCAACGACACCGAGACCACCGCGGTCGCCGCCGCCGTGGCCGAGCGCCTGTCCGCCGGCCAGCCGTCGATGCGGGTCGCCGCGGTGCCGGCGAAGGTCACCGTCCAGGGCATAGCCGCGCTGGCCGTGCACGAGCCGTCCCGGCGTTTCGACGCCGATGTGGTGGCGATGACGGCGGCGGCCGGGGCGACCCGGTACGGCGCGATCGAGGTCGCCGCCACCGAGGCCTGGACCATGGCCGGGGTGTGCCGGCCGGGGCAGGTGCTGGGGCACGTCGAGAACGACGTCGCGCTGATCGAGGACGACCAGGCGGCGGCGGCCGAGGCGGTGCTGGAGCGCATGTTGTCGGCGGGCGGTGAGATGGTGACCTTGGTGATCGGCGACGGCACGGAACCCGGCATGCCCGAGGCCGTGACCGACCGGATGCGGATGCGTCACCCGGTGGTCGACGTGGTGGTGTACGAGGGCGGGCAGACCGGCTACCCGCTCCTGATCGGCGTTGAATGAGCATGTCGAGCGATCCCGGGAGGTGTCCGGGCCATGGGTCTGCGTTTGGATGAGCCCCTGCACAAGGCGGTCGGCGATCGCACCGCGAAGGTGCTTCGCACCAAACTCGATCTGGAGACGGTCGGCGATCTGCTGCGCCACTATCCGCGCAAATACGTCAAGCGCGGCCAGCTGACCGAGCTCTCCGAGCTGGAGCCGGGCACCGAGGCCACGATCGTCGCGCAGGTCACCAAGGTCAGCCGCCGCCCGATGGCGGCCCGGCGCGGCCAGATGCTGACCGTCGAGGTGCGCGACAGCGCCGATACCGCGGTGGAGATCACGTTCTTCAACCCGCGCGCCGCCAACGCGCTCAAGCCCGGCATGCTCGGCATGTTCGCCGGCAAGGTCGGCGAGTACCACGGGAAGATCCAGCTGACGAACCCGGAGTTCGAGAAGCTGGGCGCGGACGCCGACGACACGGACGTGGACAGCTGGGCCGGCGAGCTGCTGCCGATCTACCCCACCACCAGCGGCCTGCTGCCGAGGATGATCGGGCGCTGCGTCCGCATGGTCCTGGACCAGCTCGACGCCGACATCGAGGACGATCCGGTGCCCCGGCCGGTCCGGGCCCGGCAGGGCCTGCTCCCGCTGACCGAGGCGTTCCGCCGGATCCACAGCCCCGAGGACTGGCCGGAGATCGCCGGCGCCCGCAAGCGCCTGAAGTGGGACGAGGCGCTGCCGATGCAGGTCGTGCTGGCGCAGCGGCGCGAGGCGCTCAAGGCGCTGCCGGCCGTGCCGCGCCGGCGCGTCGCCGGCGGCCTGCTCGACGCCTTCGACGCCGCGCTGCCCTTCACGCTGACCGACGGCCAGCGCAAGGTCGGCGAGGAGATCGAGCAGGACCTGGCCTCCGAGCACCCCATGCACCGGCTGCTGCAGGGCGACGTGGGCTCGGGCAAGACGATGGTCGCGCTGCGCGCCATGCTCGCCGTGGTGGACGCCGGCGGCCAGGCGGTGATGCTGGCCCCCACGGAGGTCCTGGCTCAGCAGCACCACCGGTCGATCGTGCAGATGCTGGGTGCCTCGGCGGACGTGCCCGTGGACCTGTTTTCCGAGGCAGACGCACCGGCTTATCCGTCCCGCAAGCAGGTCAAGGTCGCGCTGCTCACCGGATCGCAGAACGCGAAGGACCGCCGCGGCAACCTGCTCGACGCGGCCTCCGGGGCGGCCGGCATCGTGATCGGCACGCACGCGGTCATCCAGGACCACGTGCAGTTCGCCGACCTCGGCCTGGTCGTGATCGACGAGCAGCACCGCTTCGGTGTCGAACAGCGCGACGCTCTGCGGGCCAAGGGCGAGGACCCGCCGCACGTGCTCGTGATGACCGCGACGCCGATCCCGCGCACCGTCGCCATGACCGTGTTCGGCGACCTGGAGACCTCGATCCTGTCGGAACTTCCGGCCGGCCGGTCGCCGATCGCCACCCACGTGGTCGCGGCCCACGAGCACCCCTCGCACTTCACGCGGGTGTGGGAGCGGATCCGCGAGGAGGTCGCCGCGGGGCATCAGGCCTATGTGGTGTGCCCGCGGATCGGCGAGGAGTCGGGTTCGGGAGAGCTGTCCGACGACGGCTCCGAACTGGTCTCCGAGCCCGGGCAGCAGCGGCCGCCGCTGGCCGTGGTGGACGTCGCGGCGAAGCTGACCGAGGGCCCGCTGAAGGGGCTGCGCGTCGGGATGCTGCACGGCCGGATGGCGCCGGACGACAAGGACGCCGTGATGCGCGCGTACGCCGCGCACGAGCTGGACGTGCTGGTCGCCACGACGGTGATCGAGGTCGGCGTGAACGTGCCGAACTCGACGGTGATCGTGGTGATGGACGCCGACCGCTTCGGCGTGTCGCAGCTGCACCAGCTGCGCGGACGTGTCGGACGAGGCAAGTGGGCCGGCCTGTGCCTGCTGGTCACCGAGTCGCCGGACGGCGCGCCGGCGCGCGAGCGGCTGGCGGCCGTCGCCTCGACGCTGGACGGCTTCGAGCTGTCGAAGATAGACCTCGCGATCCGCAAGGAGGGCGACGTCCTCGGCGCGTCCCAGTCCGGCTACCGCAGCTCGCTGCGGATGCTGAGCGTGATCGACGACGAGGACGTCATCCGCGCGGCGCGCGACGAGGCCACGCCGCTCGTCGAGGCGGACCCGGCTCTGTCGGCCTATCCGGCGCTCGCCCGGACAATTGCCGTCTTGCTGGACCCGGAGCGCGCGGAATACTTGGGCAAGACATGATCAGTCACGAACCTCCCGGCACTCCGGGCCGCCGCCCATGACCCGCGTCATCGCCGGCGCCGCCCGGGGCCGCCGCCTGGCCGTCCCGCCCGGCGACGGCACCCGCCCGACCGGCGACCGGGCCCGCGAAGGCCTGTTCTCCGCCCTGGAATCCGAATTCGGCGGCATGTCCGGATTATCAGTGCTCGACCTCTTCGCCGGGTCCGGCGCCCTCGGCCTCGAAGCACTCTCGCGCGGCGCCGAGAAGGTGCTGCTCGTCGAAGCCGACCGGCGCGTCACCCGGCTGATCGCGCAGAACCTCGCCACCGTCGGTCTGCCCGGCGCGCGCGTCGTCGCCGACCGCGCCGAGCGCGCCGTGGCCGGTGAGCTGCCCAAGGAGGCGCCGTTCGACCTGGTGCTGCTCGATCCCCCGTACGCCGTCCCGGACGCCGAGGTCGTGACCATCCTCACAGCGCTCGCCGACGGCGGCTGGCTCGCCCCCGACGCCGTCGCGGTCCTCGAACGCTCGGCGCGCGACGCCGATTTCCCCTGGCCGGCGGGCTATGAGGCGACGCGGACCAAGACCTACGGGGAGGCCCGCATGAACTTCGCGGTCTGGTACGTTCGCGGCGGCCCAACGCCCGGTCCCCTCAATCCGCCGGAGTAACCATGGACGAGCCCGTCACCCGCCGTGTGGTCTGTCCCGGGTCCTTCGACCCGATCACCAACGGCCACCTGGACATCATCGGCCGCGCCTCGGGCCTGTTCGACGAGGTCGTCGTCGCGGTGGGGGTGAACGCCGGCAAGGCCGGCGCGCTGTTCACCATCGACGAGCGGATCGATCTGGTGAAGCAGGTCAGCGCCGAGTACGGGAACGTGCGGGCCGAGCCGTTCGAGGGCCTGCTGGTCGACTTCTGCGCGCGGCACGGGATCCGCGCGATCATGAAGGGCCTGCGGGCGGTCAGCGACTACGAGTACGAACTCCAGATGTCGCACATGAACCACCGGCTCTCGGGCGTCGAGACGTTGTTCGTGGCCTCCAACCCGCTGTACAGCTACCTGTCCTCATCTTTGCTGAAAGAGGTCGCATCGCTCGGCGGCGATGTCTCGGGACTCGTCCCCGACCTGGTGCTTTCCGCCCTTACCGACCGACTGGCTGAACGGAAGAAGAAGTCCGCGTAGCCTTTGCGGCAGGGGCTCGCACGCGGACCCCTGCGAAGACCGACCGTCGCCAAGAAGGGGCGGCCCTCTCGGGCCGCTAGAGGAGCGAGTGAGAAGTGGCCACAAGCGACCGCCTGGAGCAGATGGTCGGAGACCTCGTGCAGATCGTCGAGACCGCGAAAGCGGTACCGATGTCCGCCTCGTGCGTCATCAACCGCGCCGAGGTTCTGGAGATCCTGCACGAGCTCGCCGCGGGAGTGTCCGAGGAGCTCGCCGAATCGCGGCGCCTGGTCGCCGAGCGCGATGAGGTGATAGCCCAGGCCCGGCGGGACGCCTCGGAGCACATCGAGGCGGCCCGGCGCGAGCGCGGCAGCATGCTGTCGGGCACCGAGATGGGGCGCGAGGCCGAGCGCATCCGCAGCGCCGCCCTGGAGGAGGCGCGCCGGATCCGCGAGGACGCCGACAACTACGTCGACGACAAGCTCGCCAACTTCGAGGTGGTGCTCACCAAGACGCTGCAGGCGGTGGGCCGCGGCCGGGCCAAGATGGTCGGCCGGGACCCGATGTCCGAGCTCGGCGAGCACATGGCCGAGCAGGACGCGGTCGAGGCCGCGACCCGGCCGGAGTACGACTTCGACGAGCGCGACGAGGTCCCCACCGGCGGCTACCAGCGCGAGGCCGGGACCAACACCGGCGAGTACCCGAAGTACACCGACGAGGGCTACGAGGCCTACGAGGCGCAGCAGGCCGGCTACCAGCAGGAGCCGTCCTACCAGCCCCAGGAGCCCGCGTACCAGGAGCCCGCGTACCAGGAGCCGGCGTACCAGGAGGCCGCCTACGCCGAGCCGGCTTACCAGGAGCCCGCCTACGCCCAGCAGGGCGCCGGCTACGGCCAGAGCGAGTACGGCCACAGCGAGTACGGCCTGCCGGAGCCGGAGCTCTCCCACGAGTTCGCCGCCGCCGACATGAGCGGCGTCTTCCAGCGCCCGGACTTCTCGCAGGACTACCCGCCGCAGGAGTACCAGCAGCAGCCGGCCCAGGTCGCGGTCGGCTACGGCTACGACACCGAGAACGGCTACGCCGCGAACTACAGCGACCCGGCCTCGGTCCCGTACCCGGTGCAGCCCTACGGCACCCAGTACGAGCAGCAGCCGGAGTACCACAGCGGCGAGTACCCGGCGTACCCGCAGCACGAGCAGCAGTACGCCCAGCAGCCCTCGCACCAGCAGCACCCGGAGGCGTCCGGGTTCTTCGACACCGGGATGATCGACGTCCGCCAGTTCCGGGACGACCCGTACCAGCAGCACTGAGCCCGCAGGGCGTCACGACGGCGGCCCGCAACCCCGGGGCGGGGTTGCGGGCCGCCGTCGTTCGCTCGCCGGGCCGGGCTCAGGTCCCCACGAGCTGCCAGCCGCCGAAGGGACTGCCCGTCCCCGTCGCCGTCTGCCGGTTCGCGTGCAGCGCCCCGTCGAGCTCCAGCGCGAGCACCACCAGCCTGCCGTCGGAATCGACCGCCATCGCCGGCGCCCCGACGATCGCGTTCCCCAGGTCCGGCCAGGACCCGGAGAACCCGTTGTTCGCCGAGGTCTGCGACGTCATGCTGACCCCGCCGCCGGCGTTGCGGATCGCGATGCTGATCCGGCCGTCGCCCGCGGTCGCGGCGGCGACGCTCTCCAGCATCGGCGGGCTGCCGCCGAGCAGACCCGGAGTCCTGGTCCAGGTCCCGTTCCCCTGCGCCCACTGGGTCGCGACGGTCGGGTTGTTCGGATCGGCGTAGAAGATCTCCGGCCGGCCGTCGGCGTTGAGGGCGAAGGAGACCTGCGTCTTGCCGGTCGCCGCCGGGGTCAGCGGCGAGGAGTCCATCGTCCACTGCTTGGCCGAGTTCTGCTTCCAGTGCAGGATGCCCTGCCCCGACGGGGCGAACAGCTCCCCGGCGCCGCTGCCGCCGAGGCCCACCGCCAGATCGTCCCGGACCTGGTAGCCGCCGAGGTCGGCCCAGGCGCTGGGCCAGCTGCCGCCCGGGTTCAGGGTCTTGGCGCTGACCCCGGTGCCGAGGTTGCGGACGAAGACCGTGACGTTCCCGTTCTGCTCGGTGAACGCGGCCGGATCGCCTTGCAGCGTCGGGTTGGAGGGGTTCGCGCTGCCCAGCGACGTCCACGGCGCCCAGACGCCCGGCGCGGTCTCCACGTCGGTCATGGCGGAGTAGTCCGACAGCCGTGTGGTGAACACCCGCAGCATGCCCGAGGGGCCCCGGGTCACCGACAGCGTCGGAGTCAGCCCGGCGCTGCCGGGGATCGGCGTGGGGCCGGTCCACGCGCCGCCGGGGGTGCTCTCGATCCATTGCTGGATCCGGCTGTCGAGGATCGCGAAGGCGTTGAGCCGGCCGTTGCCGTCCACCGCGGTCCACACCGAGCCGTTCGGCCACCGCGAGTACTGGCGGCTGTAGAACGGCGTGTAGAACGAGTTGTTCGGGTCCGGCGAGGTGTCGTACAGGCCGTGGTAGACCCCGGGGATGTCGCCTCGGTCCGGACCGAGGTAGCTCAGGAAGTCGCCGTGCTTGGCGGCGGTGTTGCCGCCGTCGACGTCTGATCCCTCGTTGCTGATGTTGTAGTCGCGGTAGGGCCGCAGCAGCACGTGCCGGCCGCCGGCGGGGCCGTGGTAGGCCGCCACCGAGTCCAGCGTGAAGCCGCCGGAGCCGAGGTGGTCGGTGTTGCCGGGGTCGCTGTCGAACCGGTGCGGGTCCATGCCGTAGACGACGGTCGCGTTGTAGTGCGCGTACAGGGCCGTGAGCGAGGCGGTGAGCTGGGACTTCGTGTACGTCTGGTTCGCGTACTGCTGCTCGCAGTCCGAGCCGCCGTCGGCGGCCAGCGTGCCCATGGTGGCCTGGTGCCAGCCGGTGATCTGGCCGGAGTTGTAGATCTGCTCCAGGATGCCCTGGCGGTTCACACCGCTGACGTAGTTGGCGTCCCCGGCGTCGTGCAGCTTGAAGAACACCAGCTTCACTTGGGGCATCTGGTCGAGGGTGTCCTCCTCGGCGACCTTGCCGGCGAAGGTGACCGGGGTCCGGGTCCAGGTGGGGTTCGCCACCCCCGCGATCTCCGCGGCGGCGGCCCTGGCGCCCTTGTCCCGGCTCTGGCCGTACAGGCAGGTGTCGGCGAACGGCTGGTTCGGCCCCACCTGCGTGGTGGCCGCGCCGGCGGTGAGGAACACCGTGATGAGCGGGAAGTTGTAGACCTTGCGCAGGTCCGGGTTGAAGAACAGGAACGTGTCGTCGGCGTGCGCGACGACTTGGACGACGGTGGGGGAGACGGCGAACGTGTCCGCGCGGGCCGGGGCGGTGGGCAGGCCGAGCAAGGACGCCGCGAACGCCAGCGCGACGGCACGGATTCTGGGATGACGATGCATCTGGGATCCAAATATGGTCGGAATGGACGGCTTCACGCCGATACGCGGCTATCCATACTCTTCTGTCATGACGCAACCTTCTGCGACACGCCGCAGCCGGCCCGCCGGCCCGCAATGCACTCGTCCGGCGCAAGGAGACTTGGCGGCGAGGCCCTCCCGGTAGTCAAGTAAGCGCGACAGCGCTCGATCACGACCCCAGGGAGCCCCCGTGCGCGAGGACGTGAAGCCGGTCCCGACCCGGCGCATGGCGACGGCCGCCGGCGCGGCCGTGCTGCTCTGTGCGTGCGTGGCGAGCGCTCCGGCGCGGGCCCAGGGCTCGAAGGCGCGGACCACAGACGCGGCAAACGCCTCACGCGCGACACAGGTCTCACACGCGGCAAACGCCTTACGCGCGACACACGCAGCACAGACCTCGCAGACCTTCACCGAAGACGGCACCTTCACGGTCCCCGCCGGCGTCACCCAGCTGACCGTGACCGCGGTCGGCGGCGGGGGCGGCGGAGGCGGGGACAGCGTCCAGGGGGGCGTCGCCTCGTGGGGCGGCGGAGGCGGGGGCGGTGGCGCGATCGTGCAGTGCGTGCTGCCGGTGACCGAGGGCCGGGTCTTCACCGTCTCGGTCGGCGGCAACGGCGGCCGCGGCTCGTCCCAGGCCGCCGCGGCCCGGGTGACGGCCACCCCAGGCGGCGGCACCGGCGGCGGGACGGCCGGCCAGGACGGCCAGGCGGCCGCCTCCAACGGCGGCGGCGGCACCCCCGGGACCGGCGGGGGCGGCGGCGGAGGCGGCGCGAACGGCCGGTCGAGCCGGAGGCAGCCGCACGGCGGCGACGGCGGCGCCGGGGCGGCTCTGGCGCCCGACGCGGGCAGTACCGGCGGGAAGGGCGCCAGGGACTTCTACACCGGCGGTGGGGGAGGCGGCGGCGCGGGCGCCAGCACCTTCGCCACCGCGGACCTGAGCGACTACGTCGTGGCCGGCGGCGGCGGGGGCGGCAGCGCCGGGTCGGTCGGCCAGGAGGACGGCGGCTCCGGCGGCCTGCCCGGGCTCGGCGGCCGGGCCGGCACCTGCGTCTCGCAGGGGCAGACCGTCGCCGCCACGGTGACTCCCGGCGGGGACGCGACGGGCGGGTCGGCGGCCGACAGCAGCTCCACCGCGATCGGCGGGACCGGCGGGACCGGCAGCGCCGACGGCGCCGGGGCCGGCGGCGACGGCGGCGGGGACGACGGGGACCCGCAGCCCGGCACCGGCGGCGAGGTCGTCGTCAGCTACTGAGCGCGGCCTCCCCCGCGTGGTCAGGCCCTGGGTTTGGCCGACACCCCGGCCCTCGGCTATCGTGGATGTCTGCCTGACGGCCGAATGGCTGACGCACGCCTTTCGCCTTGAGGTCCACCACACACGACGATAGAGGGATCATGCCTGGCACGACGCCGAAGCATCCGGCGCAGCCCGACCCCCGCTCGCCGTATGTGGCGGACACCCAAGACTTCGCCAGGCGCCCCGGTTCGATGCGCACGCTGCACGAGACCGTCCCGGCGCCGGAGTCCCTCGGGGACAAGGACGGAGTCGCCAACGTGCCGGCGGGCTCGGACGTGGACCTGGACGTGCGGCTGGAAGCCGTCGTCGAGGGCGTCCTGGCGACCGGTACCGCCAGTGCCGCCGTCGTCGGGGAGTGCGTCCGTTGTCTGGAGCCGCTCGACCTCGAAGTCGAAGCGGACTTCCAGGAGCTGTACTTCTTCCCGGGTGAAGACACGGGAGGCGACGAGGACGCGGTGTTCCTCGTCAACGACCTGCTCGACCTCGAGCCGATCGTGCACGACGCGGTGGTGCTCGCACTGCCGCCGGCACCGTTGTGCCGGGACGACTGCCAGGGTCTGTGCCCCGAATGCGGGGTCAACCTGAATGACGAACCGGACCACTCGCACAAGACCGTCGACCCCCGGTGGGCGGCCTTGGCGGACCTGAAGGACCAAGTAGCAAGCAACAGCGGTACGGCGCCGGTCGCCCCGCCCGCCCGAGACCAGGAGTAGGCCCGTGGCCGTCCCGAAGCGCAAGAAGTCCCGCAGCCGTACCCGTTCCCGCCGTGCCCAGTGGAAGGCCGCGCCGCTGACCCTGGTCGCGTGCGAGAACTGCGGCCAGACCAAGGTTCCGCACCACCTGTGCCAGAACTGCGGCACCTACGACCGCCGCCAGGTCGTCGAGGTCTGAGACACCCGGAGAACTCGATAGCTGTGGCGTCTTCGAACAGGTCCGGCAAGGGCGGGACAGGAGCCTCCGCCCCGCCGGAGGATCTCATCGCCCGACTCGGCCTGCCCGTGGACGCCCGGCTCATCGACCGGGCCCTGACCCATCGCTCGTACGCGTACGAGAACGGCGGCCTGCCCACCAACGAGCGCCTGGAGTTCCTCGGCGACTCGGTGCTGGGCCTGGTGGTCACCGACACGCTCTACACCACGCACAGCGAGCTGCCCGAGGGGCAGCTCGCCAAGCTGCGTTCGGCCGTGGTCAACTCCAAGGCCCTGGCCGAGGTCGCCCGCGGCCTGAACCTGGGCGACTACGTCAAGCTGGGCCGCGGCGAGGAGACCACCGGGGGCCGCGACAAGGCCTCGATCCTCGCCGACACCCTGGAGGCGCTGATCGGCTCGGTCTACCTGGACCACGGCATCGAGGTCGCCTTCGACCTGGTCCGCCGCCTGTTCGGCCCGCTGATCGCCACCTCGGCCACCCTCGGCGCCGGCCTGGACTGGAAGACCTCGCTCCAGGAGCTGACCGCCGTCGCCGGCATCGGCGTCCCGGACTACCGCGTCACCGAGACCGGCCCGGACCACGACAAGTTCTTCGAAGCCGACGCCTGCGTCGGCGGTGTGGCCTACGGCCACGGCTCCGGCCGCTCCAAGAAGGAGGCCGAGCAGCAGGCCGCCGAGGAGGCCTGGCGCACGATCCGCGAGACGCACGCGGACGCGCTGGCCGCCAAGGGCGTGCTGCCGGGCCCGGCGGGCGACCGCAAGCTCACGCACGGCCCGTACGACATCGAGCCGGACCCGGCGGCGGACGCTTCCTGACGGTGGCCTTCGGTACGCTCAGCGCGTGCCGGAACTGCCTGAAGTAGAAGTCGTCCGCCGTGGTCTGGAGCGCTGGGCCGTCGGGCGCACCATCGCCTCCGCCGAGGTGCTCCACCCCCGCGCGATCCGCCGCCATCCCGACGGCCCCGAGGACTTCGCCGCCCGCACCGCCGGGCTGACGCTGCTCAGCGCCGAGCGCCGCGGCAAGTTCCTGTGGCTGCCGCTCGGCGAGGGCACCACCGGCGTCGGGGAGGCCGTGACCGGCCACCTCGGGATGAGCGGCCAGCTGCTGGTCCAGCCGCAGGGCACGCCCGACGAGAAGCACCTGCGGATCCGTTTCACCTTCACCGACGGCGGCTCCGAACTCCGCTTCGTCGACCAGCGGACCTTCGGCGGCATGGCCTTGGAGAAGCTGGAGCGCGACCGCCACGGCGTCGTCGTGCCGGCCTCGGTCGCGCACATCGCGCGCGACGTCCTGGACCCGGAGTTCGACGTCGACCACTTCCACAGCGACCTGCGCCGCCGCACCACCGGCCTGAAGCGCGCGCTGCTGGATCAGACGCGCGTCAGCGGCATCGGCAACATCTACGCCGACGAGGCGCTGTGGATCGCGCGCCTGCACTACGACCGCCCCACCTCGAAGATGCGCCGTCCGGACACCGAGCGGGTGCTGGAGGCGGCGCGCGAGGTGATGACCGCCGCGCTCGCCGTCGGCGGCACGTCCTTCGACAGCCTGTACGTGAACGTCAACGGCGAGAGCGGCTACTTCGCCCGGTCGCTGCACGCCTACGGCCGCGAAGGCGAACCCTGCGAACGCTGCGGGACGCCGATCAAGCGGGAGTCCTTCATGAACCGCTCGAGCTACTTCTGTCCGAAGTGTCAGCGGCTGCCTCGGTGATCCTGGGATCGCCGCCGCCGCGGAGGTCGGCGCCGGCCTGGGAACCGACGCCGGCCTGAGAACCGACATCGGCCTGGGAACCGGCACCGGCCCGGGAACCGGCACCGGCCCGCCGCTTGCCCCGGTACCACAGCGCGATGATCACCCCGGCCAGGAGCAGCCCGAGCAAGGCCATCGCCTGCCCGATCCGGTAGCCCGGAGGCCGGAAACTCAGCTTCAGCGTGCTGCCGCCCCGGCGCGCGGGCGGCAGCAGGACCTTGACGATCCCGACATCCGTGCCCTTCAGCCGCACATCGTGCCCGTCGACGGTCGCGCGCCAACCCGGCCACAGCAGGGTCGCGATCCGCACTTCCCCCGAGCCGGTGTAGTGCACGGTCTCGCCGACGCCGTCCGAGGCGACGTCGTCGGCGGTGACGTGAACGCCCTGCGCCGTATAGGAGACCCGTCCGTCCGGCCACGGCAGAGGCTTGAGACGGTTCAGCACCAGCGTGTGGTCGTTGAGCTGGCGCATGCTCCAGCCGGCCGGAACCACCAGCGGTTTCGCGGGCTTCTTCCCCGGGCCCACCGGCGGGTTCAGCGCGTCCATCACGTGCTGCTGGGTCTGCACCACCACGGTCTGCAGCCGCAGCAGGTCGGCGAGTTCGGCGGGGGAGTCGGTGTCCTTGCGCCACAGCCGCGGGTAGAGCGACCGGCACGTGCCGCCGTAGTACGACATGCACAGGTGCCGCATGTACGCGCGATAGGAGACACCGGTGTAGTTGTTCAGGCTCGTCACCCCGGCCACCTGCAGCAGGCTGCCACCGGGCAGGTCGTGCCAGACGCTGCGCCGGCCCAGCCGGTCGGCCTCGGTCAGCGGGTCGCCGACCATCAGGGTGTTGCCCTGGTACACCGTCCCGAAGTGCTGCCTCATCGAGGCCACGTCGTGCTGCGGATGCCAGTCGGTGACGTTCTGGTTGGCCGGGAAGGCCCACGCCTGGAAGCCCAGGACCACCACCGTCCCGCCGATCAGCAGCCGGGACAACGGACGCCCGGCGCGCACCCGGCGCACCATCAGCCCGGACAGCGCGCCGACCAGCACGGTCGCGGCGATGACCGTGTGCAGCCGGCCGGGCTGCGCCGACCACGACAGGTAGCCGCCGACCACGATGATCCCGGCGGTGGCCGCGGCGCGGCGCCGGGGCAGGTCGGTGCGCGGCGCCTCGCTGAGCGCTAGCGCGAGGACGACACAGAGTCCCAGGTAGGCGTACTCGATGACGCGCAGCGGCCAGCGGAAGAGCCAGATCTGTGAAGGGCCGACCGCCATCGCCAGGTAGACGACCGCGATCAGGCCGACACCGATCAGCGCGCGCGGCCGGCGCAGCACCCGGTGCCAGTCCAGCCACGGGGCCAGCGGCGCGATGAACCAGGCCAGATACGTGGTCGGCACGGACCAGAACGCCATGTGCCAGGACACCGAGTGCGGCAGGTAGGCCGGGGCGGACAGGTTCAGCAGGTCGCCGACGCCGGGCACCAGGAAGCCGGTGTTCATGATGCCCGAGCCCGGTGAGCGGGTGGTGACCGCGGCGCTGAGGATCAGCGGCAGGAACACCATGGCGGCCGCCGAGGCCGCCACCGAGCAGACCCCGGCCAGCCGCCGGATCGCGTGGCGGTCGCGCGCCGCGAGCGACTCCGCGGTCAGCGCGGTCGCCACGACGGCCATGCCCAGCAGCCCGTAGGGGTTGCCGGTGGTGACGATCATCAGGCCGAAGACCATCGGCACGGCCGGGTTCAGCCGGCCGCGCATGTAGCGGCGCGCCGACCACCAGAAGTGCGCGGTCCAGGCGAAGCCCATGAGGCCGGCGATCCAGGAGGCGGCGTCGAAGTAGAGCGTGAAGCCCGAGAACGGCAGCGCGACGGCGACGACGGCCGCGGCGGCCCGGTTCGAGCCGTACTCGCGGCAGACCGCGTAGATGCCGAGCGTCAGCAGCACCAGGAACTGGGTCTTGATGACGATCGCGGCGATCAGCAGGTCGCCGGTCAGCGCGGTGAACACCGAGTCCAGCAACTCGACCGGGTTCCAGATCCCGAACAGCGCCTCGGCGGCGAAGTTGCCGCCGTTCCACATGCCCGGCACCAGCGGATTCCAGTGGCCGGCCAGCAGGTCGGTGCCGATGCGGTGCCAGACCGGGAGGAACTCGGCGGCGCTGTCGTCCCAGAGGTAGAAGAACTTGTTGGCCAGCAGCGGGATCTGTGTCAGCACCGCGACGACGACCGCGACCAGGGCGGCCGTCCCGGCGTCGGTGCGCGGCCGGAGCAGGCGGCCGAGGCGTCGTGCCGGCCGGCGGCCCGTCCGGCGGGGGCCGGAGCCGTCCGGGACGCCGGCAGCCGGGTTGCTCGGACTCGGCCTGCCGGGACGACCCGGACGGCGGGGGGCCGGCGGCCGCAGGGCCGGGGGCGTGACACTCAACGCAGAACTCCTCGGGCGCGACGCTGGGCGCACGCTGCGGACGGGCGCGCGCCGATGATGCACAACGAGCCGGCGCCGCCCCCGGCACCGGCTGCTGCGCCGAACGGCTGGGATGTTCACTGCTTCCGGTGACGCGCGTGTGTCAGCACCCCGGGAGGGCGCAGCGGTGGTCTAGCGTCCGCAGGACACCCCGCGCCCGCCTCGCGCATCGGCGCCATCAGCGCCTCAGCGCCTCAGCCGGGCCCGCGGCGCCCCGCCGTCCTCGCCATCCCCGTCACAGGAGGCCGACCGTGTCCCGGACCGAGCCCGCGCGGCAGCGCCAGACCTTCGTCCGCCGGACCTGGCTCTCGGCGTTCGCGGCTTTCGCTCTGCTGGCCATCGCGTGGTCCCTGGCGATGCCGGCCGACGGCACCACCGACGAGCGTCAGCACCTGGAGCGCGCGTACGGGGCGGTGACCGGCCGCCTGCTGGCGCCGCAGGGCGAGGACCCGCTGGTCCACCGGCCCGGCGCGGCGTTGGACGTCCCGAAGAGCCTGCTGCCGCCGAACGCGCTGTGTGTCTACTTCCCGAACTTCCACCAGGACCAGAGCTGGGTCGCCCGCACTGCGAGCTGCCAGCACCGGGCGCCGACGACGCAAGCGAAGGTCCGCGTGGTGTCGTGGGTGGGGCGCTACAACCCGCTGTACTACCTGGCGGTCGGCGCGCCGCTGCGTTTCTGGCCGACCATGCACGGCATCCTGGCGAGCCGCATCCTGGCGGCGCTGCTGGCCTCGGCCTTCGCGGCGACGGCGGCGATGGTGGCGATCCGCACCCGGCGCCCGCTCCTGCTGGCGGCGCTGCTGACGGTGCTGACGCCGACGACCATCGCGCTGAACTCGACGGTCAACCCGAACGGGGTCGAGATCTCGGCGGCACTGCTGCTGTGGGTGTGTCTGGTGGATCTGGCGCGGCCGGGTGCGGCCGAAGTGCGTTCGGCGGTCGGCCCCCAGCGTCGGCGCCCGTCGGCGGCCTCGGCTTCCGCGGCCGCCACTAAGCCCGGCTGTGCGGCCCGCCTCTCCCGCGTCGGCGACTCGGGCCGCAGCCGCCTGCGCCGAGCGGCGTCCGCGGTCTCGGCCGGCGAGCCCGGCTCCGCAGCCCTGTCCCAGCCCGCCCTCCTGCTCCTCGCGGCCGTTTCCGGCGCCGTCGTGCTCACCGTCCGCGCCGAGGGCCCGTTCTGGTTCGCCCTGGCCGTCGCGGGCTCCCTCGCCGTCGCCGAGCGCGGCCGGCTGCGCGAGCTGTCGCGCTGGCGCGCGGCCCGCCTCGTGGCCGCCGCCTGGATCGTGATCGGCGTGCTGGCCGAGGGCTGGAACGTCGTCTCCGGCAACGACAAGGTCACCCACACCCTCATCGCGGTCCATCCCGCCGACCACCGCGTCAGCACCCTGCTTCGGGTGATCGCCGTGACCCGGGTCGGCGGGTGGTTCAGCGAGGCCTTCGCGCTCGACGTGCAGGCCTCCTGGGCCCCGATGCTGTGGGCGGCCCTGGCGGCGGCCGTTTTGGTCCCGCTGGCGATGCTGCGCACCCGGCGCGTCGTGATCGTCGCGCTCGCTGTCGCCGCCGCCTCGCTCGGCATCACCACGGTCCTGGAGATCAAGTTCCTCGGCACGCTCGGCTGGTCCCAGTACGGCCGGTACTTCCTGCCCGGCCTCGCCGGGACCGCCGTGCTGCTCGCCTCCGGCCCCGTCACCGAGCTGCCTCCCGCGCTGCGGCGCCGCCTCCCGCGCCTGTTCGCCGTCGGCGCCGCGTTCTGCCAGCTGTGGGTGCTCGCGGTCGAGATGACGCGCGTCCAGGCCGGCCCGAACGCCCCGCTGAACCCGCTCGGCGGCTCCTGGCACCCGGCCGTGGGCTCGCTCACCGTGCTCGGCGTCGCCGGACTCGGGGCCGCGGCGTTGATCGCCGTCGTGTGGGCCGCCACGGCCGCTGAGACCGCCGCCACGCCGCTCGGCCCGGCGGTACCGGCGGCTCCGGAGGCCGCGGCGCCGGCCCCGAGCCCGGTCCCGGCCGCCGCTACCGCATTCACGCAACCGCAGGTGGTACCCGAACCGGCAAACCCCTGATTCCATCACCTATTGGCGTAATACGCCGTGACCCGGTGCCTTTCGTCTCGTTGGTGCGTCGTGTCAACAATCTCTTCGCAAGCGCCAGAATCCGGACAGGACGCGCCCGCCGCGCCCGCCGTCGTCGTCATCGGGGCCGGGCCGGCCGGGCTGACCGCCGCCTACCAGCTGGTCAAGGCCGGGGTGCGGCCGGCCGTCTTCGAGGCCGACGACGTGGTCGGCGGCATCAGCCGGACCGTGGAGCGCGGGGGATGGCGCTTCGACATCGGCGGCCACCGCTTCTTCACCAAGGCCGGGCCGGTCGAGGCGCTGTGGCACGAGATCCTGCCCGACGAGGACTTCCTGATGCGGCCGCGCATGAGCCGCATCCACTACCGCGGCCGGCTCTTCGACTACCCGCTCAAGGCCGGCAACGCGTTGTCCGGGCTGGGCCTGGTCGAGGCCGCGCGGTGCGTCGGCTCCTACGCGTGGGCGCAGATCAAGCCGCCGAAGGACCAGACCAAGTTCGAGGGCTGGGTCGCCGCGCGCTTCGGCTTCCGGCTCTACTCGATCTTCTTCAAGACCTACACCGAGAAGGTGTGGGGCATGCCGGCCAACGAGATCGAGGCCGACTGGGCCGCCCAGCGCATCAAGAACCTGTCGCTGTTCAAGGCGGTCGCCAACGCGCTGGCCCCGAAGCGGAACCAGAAGCAGATCACCAGCCTGATCGAGCAGTTCCAGTACCCGAAGTACGGCCCGGGCATGATGTGGGAGCGCTGCCGGGACCTGGTCACCGACGGCGGCGGCTCGGTCGTGATGAACACCTGGGTGCGGACCGTGCACCGGGCCGAGGGCGGCGCCGTCGCGGTGACCGTGAAGGACGCCGAGGGCGAGCGCACCGTCCAGGCCGATCACGTCGTCTCCTCGATGCCGATCTCCGCGCTGGTGCGCGCGATGGACCCGCCGGCCCCGGCCGAGGTGCTGGCCGCCGCCGACGACCTGCGCTACCGCGACTTCCTCACCGTCGCGCTCGTGGTGCCGGAGTCCGCCGGCTTCCCCGACAACTGGATCTACATCCACACCCCCGGCGTGCGCGTCGGCCGGATCCAGAACTTCGGCTCCTGGTCGCCGTACCTGGTCAAGGAAGGCCGCACCTGCCTGGGCCTGGAGTACTTCGTCTCCGAGGGCGACGACCTGTGGGAGGCTTCCGACGACGTCCTGGTCAAGCAGGGCGCGCAGGAGCTGGAGGCCCTCGGCCTGGTGTCCTCGGACGCCGTCGAGGAGGGCTACGTGGTCCGGATGCCGAAGGCGTACCCGGTCTACGACGAGTACTACCGCGGCAACGTGGACGTCATCCGCGAGTGGCTGGCCCGCGAGGTGCCGAACGTGCACCCGGTCGGCCGCAACGGCATGCACCGCTACAACAACCAGGACCACTCGATGATGACGGCGATGCTCACCGCTGAGAACATCGCCACCGGCACCGCGCACGACGTGTGGTCGGTGAACGTCGAGGAGGAGTACCACGAGGAGGGCTCGGACCGGCAAGCCTCCGGCACCTCGGGCACCGGCCGCGACGCGCCGATCGTGCCGCGCCGCCGGGTCGAGGTTCCGGCTTCGGCGCCCGCGGCAGCGTCGGCGTCGGCGTCGGCAGCAGCGTCGGCTCCGGCCGGCGACCAGAAAGTCTGAGCACCACACCACAACGGCGATGCCGCGAGTCCTTCTTCAAGGACTCGCGGCATCGCCGTTTTCTGCGAGGAGCGTCTAGCGCACCGGCTCCGACGCCGAAGACGGCACCGTACGCGGAATCCCTGCCAGCTCCGCCGCATCGCGCCGGTGTCGCTGCGTGAGCACCGCCACCACCTCCACCGCGGCGAAGACCCACGCCAGCGCTGTGGCGAGCACCGCGAGGTCGAGATGCTTCGCGGTGTCGATGCCGTCGGCGAAGGCCGAGGCACCGAACTGGGAGACCGCCACAGCCAGCAGCAGCCCCTGCAAGGCCCCCGAACCCCTCAGCACCCGACGGCGCCGTGTCGTGGCCACAGCGGCCGCCGGAAGCAGCCACAGCACGAGCAGCGTCCCCATCCCGGCACCGCGCAGCAGCCCCAGCGCCTCGGTCACCGGAGCCCAGCGCCGGTCCAGCAGACCGCGCGGCGTGTGGCCGAGGTGTGTGTAGTTCGCCAAGTGCGGCAGCACCATGACCTGCGTGCCGTGCGGCCCCGGAGTGCACAGCGTGGCGGTCGGCCGCGGCTCGTAGAAGTACCCGGCGACCCGGTTCAGCACCGGCAGCAGCCGTGTCGGGTGGTCCAAGAAGAAGCCGAGGATCCGCTGATGGGACAAGCCCTTCGTGAACTTCTGGTACGCCGTGCTGTCCTGCAACGACGTCGGCGCGCACCACGGCGGCGATCCGGAGTAGTCCGCGACCCACGACGGCGCCCCGAACTCCGCGAGGTCCCGCTGCGGATGCCCCGACGTCGGCAGCAGCGTGACGGTCACGAAGTTGGCCTCGGTCAGCTGCGCCGTCCGCTTGTCCTCGTTGCCGGACACCGCGAACGCCCCGGCGGTCATCACCACCACGGCCACCAGCCCGGTCAGCCGGTGCCGCAGCCGCCGGTCGAGCCTTTGCAGCAGATCCAGACCGGGCAGCCGGATCGACCGGGCCGGCCGGGCCAGCCGGGCCGGCACCGCCACCGGGACCGCCGGGGCCAGCAGCACCAGCGCCAGCGGCAGCACCGCCGGGACGTTCTGGGTCTTGGCCGTCGCGAAGAAGAGCCCTGACACCCCGGTCACCGCGATCCCCGCCAGCCGCCGCCGGCGGCCCGGCCCGGCCAGCATCAGCACCCCGGCCGCGACGTACAGCAGGCCGATGATCGAGGCGATCTCGCTGAACGGCGAGACCGCGTAGTCGATGAACACGGTGTCCGCGATGACGCCCACCACCGCCGCGCACAGCAGCAGCCGGTACCGGTGCCGCAGCGTCGCGACCCGGTACAGCAGCCCGACGGCCGCGCCGATCAGCAGACAGCACACGAGGCCGACGGCCCGCAGGTCCAGGTACCCCGGCAGTCCGAGCACCCGGGTGAGTACCCGCCCCGCGTACAGGACCGGCAGCTGGCTGCTGCGGTAGGGCACGTCCGGCAGCCGGATCGAGCCGATCGCGTGCCGCTGGCAGGTGAAGTGCGCGAGGTGGTCGTAGCGGTAGTAGACGTAGTCGCGCAGCCGCGGCGTGTTCTTCGGCACCCGCACGTCGACGCCGAGGTGGCACATCAGCCGCACGCCGTCGTAGTTGTCGGCGACCCCGACCGGCCGCGGCACGAAGAGGCGGACCATGAGCAGTATCGCCGAACCGGCGCCGACGACCGCCGCGAGGACGGTCGCCGGCCACCGGGCCGGACGGAGGTCTTCGATCCTTGGTTTACGCACGCCTTGGTTCAACGACCGAGGCCGTGCCGCATTACGTTGTCTCCGCAATGCGAGTGAACCGTGCGAGCCGGAACGGCCCTACATCCAGCCGAGCTCGATCGTCCAGTAGACGTCGCCGGTCGCCGGGTCCTGCTGCGCCGAGACCCCGATCGTGCTGTTCCAGAACGACAGCAGCGCCCGCTTCGAGGCCGGGTCCCGCATCAGCGCCCCGATGACGTCGTCGCCGGGCTTGCCGTGCGCGATGAGCTCCTGGGACAGGCTGAAACAGCCCAGGTTCGCCGCGCGGCTGAACGGGTCGGAGCCGTCCGAGCCGATGTGGCTGAAGTCGCCGGTGCGGGCCATGTCCTGGGAATGCGTCTTCGCCGCCTTGGTCAGCAGCGTGTCGACGTTCAGCCCACTGACGCCCTGCTGGCCGCGCGCCTTGCCGATCTCGGTCAGCGCCGAGGAGACCGCCGCCGAGGAGTTGAACGTCGTGGGGGCCGTCGGCGCGGTGGTCGGCGGCACGACCGGGCTGCGCGGCCCGGTCGGCGGAGCCGTCGGGGGCTGCTGGAGCGGCGAGGTCGGGGAGGTGGTCGGCGGCGTCTGCCGCGTCGGTGTGGGCGCCGGCTGCGAGGGCCGCGAGGTCGGCGCCGGCCCGGTCGGCGTGTGCACCGCCAGCGGCGCCGGGCTGGAGCTCGCCGCCGCCGGCGAGGACGTCGCGCTGCTGCTCGGGGCGGCGGGGGAGTCCGAGGACGGGCTCGCCGGCGCGGTGACGCTCACGAACCCCGGCGCCGCGGCGCCCCCGGTGCCCGGTTCCATCGGGGCCCTGAGATTCGGCGCGCCGTCCAGGACCGCCGAGGTCGCCCCGGCCGGGCTGCCGTGCAGGATCCCCGGCGCGACGAAGGCGAAGGCGGCGATGGCCGCCGTCGACAGGCTGCCGATGGCGATCGGCGCGGGCCGCAGCGGGCTGAACGGGTTGCGGGCCCGGTGGCGCGCGCTGTAGGAGCCGGCGCGGGTGCCGGCCTCCTGCCACGTGCGTAGGTCCATGCGCTGATTCCCCCTGGTCCTTCGAGCGCCCGAAGTCATCAGATGCTACCGCCGGGGCGCATGGGGAGTAAGAGGATTCGCGGGCCTCGGAGAACACATTTTCGTGACGGATGAGGGGTCAGGAATAGCCGAAGTCCTGGGTCCACCACGGCCCGTCGGGGCCGAACTGCACGCCCACGCCGATGGCCTTGGACGAGCAGTTCAGGATGTTGGCGCGGTGCCCCGCGGAGTTCATCCAGGCCTCGACGACGGCCTGCGGCGTGGGCTGGCCCATCGCTATGTTCTCGGCGGACGGATCGGAGTATCCCTGAGCCTCGATACGGGTCCACGGGGTGACGCCGTCGGGGGTGTTGTGTGCGAAGTAGTCCCGGACCCGCATGTCGACGCTGTGCGCGATGGCCGCCGCGCGCAGCCTGGGGTCGTCGCGCAGGGCCGGACAGCCGTGCGCCGCGCGCTGGTCGTTGGTCAGCGAGACCACCTCGGCTTCGTACGAGGCGGCCTGATCGCCGGAGACCTGTGCGGTCGGCACCTCGGCGGTACCGGCGGCGTGCTTGGCCGTGGTGGCGGTGGTGGCCGCGGTGGTGGGCGCCGGGCTGCCGGGGGTCGCCGAGCGGGTCGCGTCCCGGGACACCGGAGGCAGGGAGCGGTCGCCGGTGACGGCCGCCGGATCCGGGGAGGGGGTCGGGGCCGCAGCCGGGATCTTCGCGGCGGTGTTCGTGGGAGCCGATGTCGAAGGCACCGATCTGTCGGGCCCGAGGGCGACCTCGTCCTCGTGGGCCCGCAACATCAACGGCGCCGTGATCGCCAGTCCGCCGACGAGCGCGGTGATCGCGGAGCCGCGGAACTTCCGGCGCCGAGGCGGCGCCTTCCGGCGGTGGCTGGTCGGGCACCCGGGGCGGTCGTACCGCTCCCCGCCGTCAAGCACTGAGGCCATACGGCCAAGCTACAAAGGGTCTGTAGCCCGTTCGAGTGACTTGGGCAAAGCTTTGCGAGGCCCTCCGGTTCCGGACCTAGTCGGAGACCTCTCTAGGGTGAATTCCCGCTCCGAATAAGGCGGATCGGGCACGGATAACGCTTGACGCCCGGGCGCCCCAAGTGATCGAGTGGCCTCACGGCCCGCGCGGTCCGCTTTGCGGTGCCCGGCTTCGTGTTGACCCAAGACCCCTATCAGTGCGACCCTGGTAGTCGCGCAATCCTTTTGTCGGCGCGGTATGCCCTGTGGTGAATCCGGCTAAACACCGGGCTCATCGCCGATTCATAACGCTTCCGACGCCGCCCCGGCGGCCGGTGCGCGAACACGGCACCACGTTGTCTGGCAGGTTGACACCTACAGAGGTTCTGGCGAAGACGCCAGGCACTCATCGTGAAGGACCCTCACTATGGCTAAGGCGCTTCTCGGGCATGTCGCTGCGGTGGACCACCGCATGGTTTCCGAGATGAGGCGGCTCAAGCAGCGCGTCGTCGACCTGGAGGCGTATGTGTCCCGCCTCGAGGACGAGAACGCGGCGCTGGCCGCTGCGAAGTACAGCTCGACCGGGCTGGACTCCGAATTCAGCGAGCTGGAGCGGGAACCCGCCCTGTCTCGCTGATCGAAACCCTCCCGCTGATCGGCACCGTCCCGCTGGGACACCCGGCCCCGCTGAACGAACGCGGCAGGAGCCGGACCGGCGTCAGCGGCATCTCCTCTCAAGGGGCGTTGGAGCGACTTCCGGCGTCCCTTGCCCAGGAGGGGGTACAGTCCCAGGTAGCGCGCCTGGCGCCCAGATCATCCCTCCGGGGGACGACGGCAGTCACAGGCGATCGTTGACCAGGACCCCACCAAGGGCCCCGCTCGGGCCGGGCATCGCAGGAGAGTGTCGCCGCACGTGTACCTGAAGACCCTGACCCTGCGCGGCTTCAAGTCCTTCGCCTCGGCCACCACCCTGCGCCTGGAACCGGGCATCACCTGCGTGGTCGGCCCGAACGGCTCGGGCAAGTCGAACGTCGTGGACGCCCTGGCCTGGGTGATGGGCGAGCAGGGTGCCAAGTCGCTGCGCGGCGGCAAGATGGAGGACGTCATCTTCGCCGGCACCACCGGCCGCGCGCCGCTGGGCCGCGCCGAGGTGGCGCTGACCATCGACAACGCCGACGGCGCGCTGCCGATCGACTACTCCGAGGTCACCATCTCGCGGATCATGTTCCGCAACGGCGGCTCGGAATACGCGATCAACGGCGACCCCTGCCGGCTGCTGGACATCCAGGAACTGCTCTCCGACTCCGGCATCGGCCGCGAGATGCACGTCATCCTCGGCCAGGGCCGCCTGGACGCCGTGCTGCAGGCCAGCGCGGAGGACCGCCGCACCTTCATCGAGGAGGCGGCCGGGGTCCTGAAGCACCGCAAGCGCAAGGAGAAGGCGCTTCGCAAGCTCGACGCGATGCAGGCCAACCTGACCCGGCTCACCGACCTCACCGGCGAGCTGCGCCGCCAGCTCAAGCCGCTGGGCCGGCAGGCCGAGGTGGCCCGCCGCGCCGTGGTCATCCAGGCCGATCTTCGCGACGCCCGGCTCCGGCTGCTCGCCGACGACCTGGTCGGCATGCGCCTGGCCTTCGAGCAGGAGGCCGCCGACGAAGAGGCGATGAAGGTCCGGCGCAAGCAGCTGGAGCGCGAGTACGCCGAGGCCCAGGCCCAGGAGTCCGAGCTCGAACAGCGCGGCGCCGCCCTGGTTCCCTACCTGGCCGAGACGCAGGAGACCTGGTACCGCCTCAGCTCCCTGAAGGAGCGCTACCGCGGCTCGGCGCAGCTGGCCGTCGAGCGGGTCCGCAACGCCTCGCGCACCGCCCCGGAGGAGCGGCACGGCCGCGACCCGGAAGAGATGCAGGCCGAGGCCATGCGCATCCGCGAGGAAGAGGCCGAACTCGCCGAGGAGATCGCCGAGGCCCAGGAGACGCTGGCCGGCGCGGTCATGCAGCGCACCGACGCCGAGACCGCGCTGCAGCAGGAGGAGCGGCGGCTGGCCGCCTCCGTGCGCGCCGCCGCGGACCAGCGCGAGAGCCTGGCCAAACTGGACGGCCGGGTCGGCGCCATGCGGTCCAAGGCCGCGGCCGCCGACGCCGAGATCGGCCGCCTCGGCGCCGCCGCCGAGGAGGCCCGGGGCCGGGCCGCCGGCGTGCAGCGGGAGTACGACGAGCTCAAGGCCGAGGTCGAGAGCCTGGAGACGGACGGCGGCGGGCTCGACGACGAGGTCGAGGAGGCCTCGCAGGCGCTGGCCGAGTCCGAGGAGAAGCTCACCGAGCTGCGCGCCGCCGAGCGCGAGGCCCAGAAGGAGCACGCCGGCTTCGCCGCCCGCAAGGAAGCCCTCGAACTCGGCCTGAACCGCAAGGACGGCGCCGGCGCCCTGCTGGCCGCCACCGACCGCCTGTCCGGCCTGCTCGGCAGCGTCGCGGCGATACTGACCGTGGAGTCCGGCGCCGAGGCCGCGGTGGCCGCCGCGCTCGGCACGGCCGCCGACGCGGTCGCGGTGACCAGCGTGGACAGCGCCGTGAACGCCATCCGGCTGCTGAAGACCGACGACGCCGGCCAGGCCACGGTCATCGTCGGCGGCGACGTCTCCTACCCCGACGACGGCGAATGGCCCGAACTGCCCGGCCACGCCCGCTATGTCATCGACCTGATCCAGGTCCAGGAGGAGCTGCGCCCGGCGTTCACCCGGCTGCTCAACCGGATGGCGGTGGTCGAGGGCCTGTCCGAGGCCTCCGAGCTCATCGGCCGGCTCCCGACCGTGCGGGCCGTGACCCGCGACGGCGACGTCCTGGGCCGGGACTCGGCGCGCGGCGGCTCGTCCTCGGCGCCGACCCTGCTGGAGGTCCAGGCCGCGGTCGACGAGGCCGCCGAGAAGCTCTACGAGGCCGGGGCCCGCGCCGAGCGGCTGCGCACCGAGCTGGAGTTCGCGACCGCCGCGCGGCAGAGCGCCAAGGCCCGCGTCGACACGCTCATGGCCCAGCGCCGCGAGGCCGACAGCCAGAAGGCCGGGGTCGCGCAGCAGCTGGGCCGGCTCGGCGGCCAGGCCCGCGCCGCGCTCAGCGAGGTGGAGCGGTTCGTCGCGGCGATCGAGAAGGCCGAGGAGGCCCGCGACCGCGACCTGGCTCAGGTCGAGGAGCTCGAGGGCCAGCTGCTGGAGGCCCAGGAGGCTGCCGCGGCCGCCGAGGACCTCGACGACGCGCTGTCCACGAGCCGCCGGGACACGTTCTCGCAGGAGGCCACCGCCGCGCGCACCGCGGAGATGGAGGCCCGCCTGGCCGTCCGCACCGCCGAGGAGCGGGCCCGGGCCCTGGCCGGCCGGGCCGACCAGCTGGACCGCGCCGCGCAGCAGGAGCGCGAGGCCCGCGAGCGGGCCATAGAGCGCGCCGAGCGCCTGGCCGAGGAGGCCGAGGTGGCCCGCGCCGTCGCGCACGGCTTCGAACAGGTCATCCGGCATCTGGAGCAGTCGCTGGCGCTGGCCCAGGCCCGCCGCGAGGAGGCCGAGCGGGCGCGGGTCGAGCACGACGCCGGGATCCAGGTCGTGCGCGCCCGGGTCCGGGAGCTGTCCGGGGAGCTGGAGAAGCTCACCGACTCGGTGCACCGCGACGAGGTCGCCCGCGCCGAGCGCCGGATGCGCATCGAGCAGATGGAGGAGAAGGCGCTGGCCGAGCACGGCGTCGAGGCCGACGTGCTGGTCGCCGAGTACGGACCCGAGGTCCCGATCCCGCCGACCGTCGCCGGCGACATCCCCGTGCCCTACGACCGCGCCGAGCAGCAGCGCCGGCTGAAGAAGGCCGAGAAGGACTACGCGGCCCTGGGCAAGGTGAACCCGCTGGCGCTGGAGGAGTTCGCGGCGCTGGAGGAGCGGCACCAGTTCCTGTCCGAGCAGCTGGAGGACCTGAAGAAGACCCGCAAGGACCTGCTGGACATCGTCAAGGAGGTCGACGACCGGGTCGAGCAGGTCTTCACCGAGGCCTACGCCGACGTGGCGCGCGAGTTCGAGGGCGTGTTCTCCCGGCTGTTCCCCGGCGGTGACGGCCGGCTGATCCTCACCGACCCCGAGGACATGCTGACCACCGGCATCGAGGTCGAGGCCCGGCCGCCGGGCAAGAAGGTCAAGCGCCTGTCGCTGCTGTCCGGCGGCGAGCGGTCGCTGACCGCCGTGGCGTTCCTGGTCTCCATCTTCAAGGCCCGGCCCTCGCCGTTCTACATCATGGACGAGGTCGAGGCCGCCCTGGACGACACCAACCTGGGCCGCCTGATCAACATCATGGAGGAGCTGCGGGCCACCTCGCAGCTGATCGTGATCACGCACCAGAAGCGCACCATGGAGGTCGCCGACGCGCTGTACGGCGTCACCATGCGCGGGGACGGCGTCACCACGGTCATCAGCCAGAAGCTGCGCGACAAGGAGACCGGGACGATGAACGACGCGCCCAAGGTCGTCCCGGCGCAGACCGCGCAGGACGTCGCGAGGATGGCCTCCGGCAAGGCGATGGAAGACGAGACGGTCTGAGCCTTACCCTGCTGCGATGACCAGTGAGGGAATACGGCTGAGCGACGACGTCCTCCTGCGGCCGGTGCGCCTGGCCGACGCCGCGGCTCTGGCCCGCGCCTACACGCGCAACTTCGCGCACCTGGAGCCGTGGGAGCCGATCCGTCCGGACGACTTCTACACCGAGGCCGGGCAGCTCAAGCGGCTCAGGAAGTTCGACGAGGAGCGCGCCGCGGGCCGGGTGGAGCGCTGGATGTTCGACCGCGGGGACGACGAGGTCTACGGCAGCGTCACCCTGTCGGGCATCGAGCTGGGCATCTTCCTCAACGCGCGGATGGGCTACTGGGTGGACGCCGCCCTGGTCGGCCGCGGTCTGGCCACCGCGGCCGTGAACGCCGTGTGCGACCACGCGCGCGAGCAGTGGAACCTCCACCGCATCGAGGCGGGGACGAACGTCGAGAACACCGCCTCGCAGCGCGTCCTGGCCAAGTGCGGGTTCGAGGAGATCGGCCTGTCCCGCGCGCACCTGTTCATCAACGGCAAGTGGTCGGACAGCAGGCAGTTCTACCGGATCCTGCACACGGACCCGGTAGCCCGGTGACGGGAATCAGACCCCGTCGAGATCCAGGGTGACCGGCGTGCCCTCGCGCAGGGAGCGGCTGACCGTGCAGTGCCGCTCCTCCACCCGCTCGGCGACGTCCTTGAACACCTTCTCGGCGTCCGCGTCGCCCTCGGGCAGCTCCACCTCGTAGGCCAGGGTCACCGGACCGAGCTTGTTCCGCTCGATCTTCTCCGAGGTCGCGCTCGCCACCAGCTTCGTCATCCGGTGGCCGCGCTGCGCCGTGAGCGGCTCGGTGGTGACGATGTTGCAGCCGGCGACCGCGACCAGCAGCAACTCCACGGGGGAGAAGTTCGGGCCCTGCCCGTCCCCGCTGAGTTCGATGCGGGCGCCGCGGTCATTGGTGGCGATGTAGCGCCCGTCGTCGGTGCGCTCGACCTTGATCTCGTACATGGGAACCAGTGTTCGCGGGGTGCTGCGAAAGGTGCAACTCGGAGTAGGCTCCACGCCGAACCTACAGATGGGAGGGGTCCTGTGGCGACGGAGGGCGTGAGACCCGACCCGGTGGACGCGTTCGTGGCCGCGCTCCGGGTGGCGGAGGCGTCGTTGCGTGAAGTGCCCGGCAAGCTGGAGGGGGCCCGGGTCCACGACTTCGCGTTCGGGAAGATGTTCGAGGCGACCGAGGTCCGCGACGCCTACCACCAGCGGCTCCCGGAGACCGAGAAGGACATCGCCGAGGCCTGCGAGGTCATCGACCACTTCATCGCCGGGCTGTCCGAGCGGCACGCGATCGCGGCCAACCCCCAGGGCCCGGACCCGGCCGTGTCGCAGGCCTCTGAGTGGGCTCCCGGCGACTTCCCCTGGCACCGCGCGATCCCCCGGCAGGCGGAAGGCGGCGGGCAGTGAAGATCATGCTCATCACGGGCCTGGGCTTCGCGGCCCTGATCTTCGGCATGTGGGGTCTGGGCGTGCTGGTGGTCCGCAACCAGACCCGCAAGCTGAAGGCGGCGCCCGGGGCGGAGCTCACCGAGCAGATCGAGGAGACCGCCGCCGAGGTCCACAGCATCGAGGAGTTCATCGCGCGGGCCGAGGCGCTGCCGGAGGGCCGGCAGCCCGAGCCGCGCTCGGAGCACCTGGAGGCGCGCGAGCAGGAGCGGCTGGAGAAGCTGGCCGAGCACCACTTCCCGCACCTGGACGTGCCGCACCCGCACATCCACCTGGTCGGCATCACCGGCCTGGAGAAGCGGCTGCTGGCCTGGGTCTCGCACCACACCGGCCTGCCGAGCCCGTTCGAGTTCCTGGACAAGCTGACCGGCGACCCCGACGAGCTGGAGCGGGCCGCCAAGGCCTGGGACGAGGCGCACGCGCACGTCCAGCAGACCGTCACCGGGCTGTGCTCGGCGGCCAAGGACCTGCACGGCAGCTGGGACGACGGGACCGCGCTGCGCTTCTACCCGCTGCTGGCCGACTTCCTGGCCGAGCTCGACTCCCTCGCCGAGAACCTCGCCAAGAGCGCCGAGACGCTGCGCGGCCTGCGGGGCGAGGCGGCCCTGGCCGAGGGCACCATCGCCGGGCTGATCAACCTGCTCATCGGCTCGCTGGGCGGGTTCCTGGTCGAGGAGGTGCTGTCGGTGGGGACGATGACCCCGGCGGTCGCGGCCCAGGCGCAGGTCGAGATCACGTGGGTGCTGAAGCAGATCGCGATGGCGGCGGGCCGGCTGCAGGGGATCTACGCGAACACGCGGCACGTGCTGGACAGCGTGAGCGGTTTCAAGGGCCTGACCCACATGCACGACTGCTTCCAGGCCGACGTGGTGCAGCGGATCGAGCGGCTGGTGGACAGCGAGTAGCGCTGGTGGACGACGAAGGGCGGCCGGAGATCCGGCCGCCCTTGTTCGTTGCCTGTCTCTTTCCGCCGGCTACTGGAGCAGCGCGTCGACGAACGCCTCGGGATCGAACGGCGCCAGGTCGTCCGGGCCCTCGCCGAGCCCGACGAGCTTGACCGGCACGCCGAGCTCCTTCTGCACCGCGACCACGATGCCGCCCTTGGCGGTGCCGTCGAGCTTGGTCAGCACGATGCCGGTGATGTCCACCACCTCGGCGAACACCCGGGCCTGGACCAGGCCGTTCTGGCCGGTGGTGGCGTCCAGGACGAGCAGGACCTCATCGACCGTGCCCTGCTTCTCGGCGACCCGCTTGACCTTGCCGAGCTCGTCCATCAGACCGGTCTTGGTGTGCAGCCGGCCGGCGGTGTCGATGAGCACGGTGTCCACGCCCATCCCGGTGCCCTCCTTGACCGCCTCGAAGGCGACCGAGGCCGGGTCCGCCCCCTCGGCGCCGCGCACGGTGTAGGCGCCGACGCGCTGGCCCCAGGTCTGGAGCTGGTCGGCGGCGGCGGCGCGGAAGGTGTCGGCCGCGCCGAGCACGACGGTGTAGCCGTCCGCGACCAGCACCCGGGCGAGCTTGCCGGTGGTCGTGGTCTTGCCGGTCCCGTTGACGCCGACCACCATCGCCACGGCCGGGCGCTCCGGGGCGCCGTCGGCGGCGGCGTGCTTGGCCACCTTCAGCGTCCGGTCCAGCGTCGGGTCGATCAGCGCGACCAGCTCCTCGCGCAGCAGCGCGCGGGCCTCGTCGACGGTCCGCGTGCCCTGCACGCGCGTGTGGGTCCGCAGCCGCTCGACGAGCTCGGTCGCCGGCCCGACCCCGAGGTCGGCGGCGATGAGGGTGTCCTCGATCTCCTCCCACGTCGCCTCGTCCAGCTTGTCCCGGCTCAGCAGCTTGAGCAGCCCCTGGCCCAGCGTCCCCTGCGAGCGGGAGAGGCGGGAGCGCAGCCGCACCAGCCGTCCGGCGGTCGGCTCGGGGACCTCGATCTCCGGCAGCGCCTCGGCCTCGGCCACGGTCGGCGAGGCGGCCGGCGGCGCCCGCTCGGCGACGGCGGTGTCCCCGCCTCCGGAGGGCGCCTGCTGCGCCGTCGGCGGCACGGCCGGCGTCGCGGGCGGCGCCTCGACCGGACGGCGACTGCCTCGGGCACGGTAGAGCAGGGCGGTCGCGCCGATGACGGCTATGGCCGCGATGATGATGCCGATGACGAGGAACTCCATGGGAGACATCCTCGCATGTGGTGGCGGTGGGTCCGCTTCAGAACGACCGGCTCCCCGCGAACAGCGGGGAGGACCGCCGCTGTCCGGCCCGCCGGCAGGCGTGCGCCAGCGCCCCGAGCAGCAATCGCGCCGGCGGCAGGGCCACCGTGCGTTCGGGCTGCGTCTGCGAGAACGTCTGTGTCCCCATCGGACCCTCCGGCGGCCGCACCCAGCACGGGCTGGTCGCCGCCGGGAGCGGCATCTCGGAGGCCGGCACCACCCCGATGGTCCGGATGTCGGTGTCGGCCGGCTCCCAGCCGAGGTCCTTCAGGTCCGCGAGGAACGAGGCCGTCGTCCCGGCCTCCACGAAGAACCGCAGCCGGCTCGCGCCACCGCGCGCCTCAAACCGCCCCTCGTGCGCGGTCCCGGCCGCCTGTACGGTCAGCACCGGGCCCAGCGGCGTCCCCAGCCGCTCCAGTTGCAGCAGCACCCGGTGTCCGGCGGCGGTCGGCACGTCCAGCAGGTCGTAGGCCGCCGGCAGGCGCGGGGCCGGCGCGGCCCGGACGAGGGTGGCGCTGCCTCCCAGGCGTACTCGCATGCTTCCTCCAACGCCGACGGCCGCCTCGGGGTCACGCTGCCCGCCGGGGAAGGTCGTTAGACCTGTGTCGTCCGACGACTTGTGGTTCGACAAGGTGGCGAACGCTGGCGAATCGCGGTGTTCGAAAACGTTCGGCTGCGGGCATCGTCGCGGTGCGGTTACGTTCTGCAACACAGGGTTTCGCATTCCGGCCGGACCGGCGTGAATCTCCAGGGGGCAACGAAGAATGACCGGCAAGCCGCCCAACGAACTCCTCAATTCTTGGTTCCAGCGTTCCGGGTGGTCGAAGGGGGAACTGGCGAGACTGGTCAACAAACGGGCGAGACAGCTGGGGGCGGCGCACGTCTCCACCGACACCTCCCGGGTGCGCCGTTGGCTGGACGGCGAGCACCCCCGGGACCCCGCCCCGCGCATCCTCGTCGAGCTCTTCTCCGAACGCTTCGGCACCGTCATCACCCACGCCGAGCTCGGCCTGCGCGAGCCCGCGGCCCCGCCGGCCACCTCCGGCGTGGACCTGCCGTGGGCCGGCCGGCGCTCGATCGAGCTGCTCGGCGACTTCGCCCGCAGCGACCTGATGCTCAACCGCCGCGGGTTCCTCGGCACCTCGCTGTCGCTGTCCGCGGGCCCCTCGCTCATCGAGCCGATGAAGCGCTGGCTCAGCCCGGTCCCGGAGCAGCACTCGCCCAACGGCCGGCTGCCCGGCCGGGTCTCCGCGCAGGAGCTGGACCGGCTGGAGGAGACCACGCGCCTGTTCCGGAGCTGGGACGCGCAGTGCGGCGGCGGCCTTCGCCGCATGGCCGTGGTCGGGCAGTTGCACGAGGTCACCGAGCTGTTACGGGACAACTACGCACCGGCACTGTCGGAGCGCTTGTTCCGCACCGCCGCGGAACTGGCGCTCCTCGCCGGTTGGATGGCCTACGACATCGGCATGCAGCCCTCGGCCCAGCGCTATTTCGTGCTGGCCCTGCACGCCGCCCGCGAGGCCGGCGACACCCCGCTCGGCGCGCACGTGCTGGCCACCATGGCCCGCCAGATGATCCACATCAACCGCGCGCAGGACGCCCTGGAGCTGGTCCACCTGGCCCAGTACGGCAGCCACGGCACCACCACCGCGCGCGTGCAGTCGCTGCTGGCCGCGATGGAGGCGCGGGCCTACGCCAACCTCGGCGACAACGACAACTGCCGCCGGGCCGTGGCCGCCGCCGAGGACCTGTTCCCGGGCGACGAGGGCGACCGGGCCCGCGCGGGGGACCCCTCGTGGATCGGCTTCTTCACCGAGGCCGAGCTCTACGGGGAGAACGGCCACTCCTTCCGCGACCTGGCCTACCGCTATCCGCAGCTCACCGAGCAGGCCGCGAAGAACATCGACCGGGCCGTGGAGCTGCTGTCGGCCGACGACTCCTACCTGCGCAGCCGGGCGCTGAACGTGATCGGCATGGCCACGGTGCGGCTCCAGCAGCGCGAGCCCGAGGCGGCGGTGGCGTACCTGCACGGCGGCGCCGAGCTGGTGCAGCGGCTGCGCTCCAAGCGGGTCGAGGACCGGCTGCGCACGACGGCCGGCAACCTGTTCGCGCGCTATCCGGACGTGCGGTCGGTCCGCGAGGCGCACGAGCGTACCCTGGCGGTGCTGCCGGCGGCGGCGTGAGCCGCCGGTATGGTTTTCGTAACAGGACACTGATGCGTGTCCGTTTCGTTACCGACTTTCTCATCTGTTGGGACAAGTTCACCCGGACGTAACACTGGCGGCTATCTGTCACGGTTCCGAAACACTCGGCGGTGCCACCGGAAACGGTGCGCGGTCAGGCTCCTTCCCATCGTCCGTCGAATCAGATGAGGGAGAAGCGATGCCATCGGCATTTAGCAATGGTGACACCGCTTGGGTGCTCGCGAGCTCAGCACTCGTGCTGCTCATGACACCGGGGCTGGCGTTCTTCTACGGCGGCATGGTCCGCGCGAAGAGCGTCTTGAACATGCTCATGATGAACTTCATCGCGATCGCCGTGGTGACCATTTTGTGGGTCCTCTACGGCTGGTCCGTGTCGTTCGGCAACGTCGGTTCGGGGGACGGCAGCGGCAACGGCTTCTGGGGCGGCCTGCACCAGTGGGCGCTGCACGACATCGGCCAGGGCTTCGGCTCGGGCACCGGCGGGTCGCTGTACGGGGCCACCGGGGTGCCGACCATCGCGGTCGTGTGCTTCCAGCTGATGTTCGCGATCATCACACCGGCGCTGATCTCCGGCTCGCTGGCCGACCGCACCAAGTTCGTCGGCTGGACGGTCTACGTGGCCGGCTGGGTGACGCTGGTGTACTTCCCGGTCGCGCACTGGGTGTTCTCGCCGAACGGCTTCATCAACTACAAGCTGCACGTCATGGACTTCGCCGGCGGTACCGCGGTCCACATCAACGCCGGTGCCGCGGGCCTGGCCATGGCGCTGGTCCTGGGCAAGCGCGTCGGATTCGGGCGGGACCCGATGCGGCCGCACAACGTGCCGTTCGTGATGCTCGGCGTCGGCCTGCTGTGGTTCGGCTGGTTCGGCTTCAACGCCGGCTCCGCGCTCGGCGCCAACGGCCAGGCCTCCATGGTCTTCATCAACACCCAGATCGCCACCTGCACCGCGATGGTCGGCTGGCTGATCGCCGAGAAGATCCAGCACGGCAGCTTCACCTCGCTGGGCGCGGCCTCCGGCGCGGTGGCCGGCCTGGTCGCGATCACCCCGGCCTGTGCCTCGGTCTCGCCGCTGGGCGCCATGTTCGTCGGCCTGATCCCCGGCTTCGTCTGCTGCTACGCGATCAACCTGAAGAACAAGCTGGGGTACGACGACTCGCTCGACGTGGTCGGCGTCCACCTGGTCGGCGGCATCCTGGGCACGGTCCTGATCGGCTTCTTCGCCACCAAGCAGATGGTCTCGGCCTACACCAACGGCGCCAAGGCCGGCCTGTTCTACGGCGGCGGAGTCGACCAGCTGGTCTCCCAGATCGAGGGTGCCGGGATCGTGCTGGTGTACTCCTTCGTGGTCTCGTACGTCCTGGGCATGATCCTGCACAAGACCATCGGCATGCGCATCAGCGCGGACGCCGAGGTCGAGGGCATCGACAGCACCGAGCACTCGGAGACCGCCTACGACTGGGGCCGGCTGGCCGGCTCGCTGCGCACGGCGCTGGCCTCGGCCGAGGCGGCGGCGCCGGTGTCGGTGGGCGCGAAGGCCGACGGGTCTGGTAAGGCTGAGGGTTCCGGTAAGGCCGACAGCGCCGACAACGACGTCACGGAGGGTGTGAAGGCATGAAGCTGATCACGGCGATCGTCAAGCCGTTCAAGCTGGAGGAGGTCAAGGAGGCCCTGCAGCGCTTCGGCGTCCACGGCATCACCGTCTCCGAGGCCAGCGGCTACGGCCGCCAGCGCGGCCACACCGAGGTCTACCGCGGCGCGGAGTACACCGTCGACCTGGTCCCCAAGCTCCGCGTCGAGGTCCTGTGCGAGGACGAGGACGTCGAGGCCCTGGTGGACGTGGTGGTCAAGGCGGCGGTGACCGGCAAGATCGGTGACGGCAAGGTCTGGGTCACCCCGGTCGACGAGGTGGTCCGGGTCCGCACCGGCGAGACCGGGGGCGCGGCGCTGTAGTGGGACAGCACGCGAACCCGCAGGGTGAGGGAGCCGATGGCCGGTCCGATCAGCAGATCGGGCCGGCCATCCGGCGTGCGCGCTCCGACGCCGCGGACACCTTCCTGGCCTCGCTCCTGCCGGACGAGCCGGGCGTCGCGCTGGTGGCGGTCGGCGGCTACGGCCGCCAGGAGCTCTCGCCCGGCTCGGACCTCGACGTGGTGCTGCTCCACGCGGCGTCCCTGACCCCCGAGGCCGTCGGCGCGATAGCGCAGAAGATCTGGTACCCGGTCTGGGACTCGGGCTGGAAGCTGGACCACTCGGTCCGCACCGTCGAGGAAGCCCTCGACCTGGCCCGCACCGACCTGGCCGTGGCCGCCGGCCTGCTCGACGCCCGCCTGGTCGCCGGCGACGCGGACCTGGTCGCCTCGGTGCGCTCGGGCGTCTTCGCCGACTGGCGCCGCGACGCCCCGCGCCGCCTGGGCGACCTGCGCGAGGAGTACGCCGCACGCCTGGCCCGCCACGGGGAGCTGGCCTACCGCCTGGAAGGCGACCTCAAGGAAGCGCGCGGAGGACTGCGCGACTCGACGATGCTCCGGTTCATCTCGGCGACCTGGCTGGTCGACGTCCCGCACGGGGCACCGGAGCGGGCCCGCGAATTCCTGCTCGACGTGCGCGACGCACTGCACACGGTCTCGGGGCGCGCGCTCGACCGCCTGCTGCTCCAGGAGCAGGACGCGCTCGCGGCGCTCCTGCGGGACGCGGGGGTGCTGGGCGACGACGACGACCGGACGCTGACCCGGCCGCTGGAGCACAACGAGCTGTTCGCGGCCGACCTCGGCTCGGCGGGCGATGCGAGCGGGGCCGGTTCGGGCGGGAGCGAGCCGGCGGGCGGCGAGCGGGCCGGCGGTTTGGAGCCGGGCGGCGAGCGCACCGGCGGTTTGGACTCGGGCGGCGAGCGGGCTGGCGGTTTGGAGCCGGGCGGCGAGCGGGCTGGTGGTTTGGAGCCGGGCGGGTCGGCGGGCATCCTCGCTGGTGCTGGTGCTGGTGCTGGTGCTGGTGCTGGTGCTGGTGCTGGTGCTGGTGCTGGTGCTGGTGCTGGTGCTGGTGCTGGTGCTGGTGCTGGTTCTGGTTCTGGTTCTGGTTCTGGTTCTGGTTCTGGTTCTGGTTCTGGTTCTGGTTCTGGTTCTGGTTCTGGTCCTGGTTCTGGTCCTGGTCCTGGTCCTGGGTCTAGTTCTAGTT